>Ga0326597_10003223_pt1 | contig 23734 bp, 19 predicted proteins | sample RVTome_12_FD_203789 | JGI IMG/M metagenome (GOLD analysis project Ga0326597, IMG submission 203789) | Soil microbial communities from uranium-contaminated site in the Upper Colorado River Basin, Wyoming, United States - RVT100D185 | ecosystem: Environmental > Terrestrial > Soil > Contaminated >... | reverse complement strand
GGCGCGGGACAGGATCTCCGCGGCCTGGGCGTTGGTCAGCGCCTGCGGCCCCGTGAGCTCGTAGGCCTTGCCTTCGTGGCCTTTACCGGTCAGGACGCGCGCCGCCACGGCGCCGATGTCGCGGGCGTCGATGTGGGCGCCCGCGCCGTTGCCGGCCGACGAATAGAAGGCCGACTCCTTGCGGATCGTCTCCCCCGTGTAGTTGAAGAAGTTCTGCATGAAGCCCGCCGGGCGCAGGAAGGTCCAGGGCACGCCGGAGGTCTCGATATGACGCTCCACCGCCCGGTGCCACCGGGCGAACGTGAAGCCCTCCTCCGCCGCGCCGTACACGGACAGCTTCACGATGCGCTTGACGCCGGCGCGCTTCGCCTCGTCCACCACCTTCCGCTCGGGATCCACCATGTTCGAGAGCAGGAAGACCGTGTCCACGCCCGCCAGTGCCGGCCGGATGGTCTCCGGCTTGTCGAAGTCGAGGGCGACCGACTCCATCCCCTTGGGGATGTTCTGGGGCCGGGTCCGGTAGCCCGCCCGCACTTTCGCCCCGCTGCCGCCCAGGGCCTTCACCACTTCGCCGCCCACCGTCCCGCTCGCGCCCGTGATCAGGATCATGACGTCCTCCTTTAATGTCCTGACCCGGAGATTCGCCGACATTCGAACGCCGATGCATCCCGGCTCGACGTTCTCGGTGTTCGGCGACTTCTGGGTCAGGACACTCTAACGAAAGATCTCGGCCAGCTCCGCCGGAGGTGTGACCTCCAACTGATCGTAACGGCATTGCGCAGGCGCCTTGTCGGGGCGCCAGCGCACGAAAATCGCCGCGTGCCGAAAGCGGTCGCCCTGCAGGTGGTCGTACTTCACCTCGCAGACGCGCTCGACCCGGAGCGGCTCCCAGGACAGGTCCTTGCCCGCGCTCCAACGGCTCTGCGCGCCCGGCATGCGGGTCGAGCTGTCCATCGCCCCCGCCCACTCCCGCCAGGGGTGCCCCTCGAGCGCGTTTTTACGAAGGGGCTCGAGCTCCTGGGCGAGCTGGCGGCGGACGCCCATCGTGAACGACGAAGTCACGCCCACGTGATGGAGCGCCCCGCGGGAATCGTAGAGGCCGAGCAGGAGCGACCCCACCCGCTGGTCACGGCCATCCTTGTGCCAGCGGAAGCCGGCGGCCACGCAGTCCGCGGTGCGGACGTGCTTGACCTTGATCATCGACCGTTTGCCGGGCTCGTAGAGCGTCTTCTCGTGCTTGGCGATCACGCCGTCGAAGCCGGCGCCTTCGAAGCGATGGAACCAGTCCTGCGCGATGCCGCGATCGCGCGTGCACGGGGTGAGGTGGATGCGCCCCGAGGCGGCGGCGAGCGCCTTCTCCAGCTCGCCACGGCGCTCGGCCTGGGGCCGGCCGCGGAGGTCGTCGTCGCCAACGGCGAGCAGATCGAAGGCCACGAACGAGGACGGCGTCTCCGCGGCAAGCCTGGCGGCCCGCGATGCCGCCGGATGAAGGCGCAATTGCAGCGCGTCGAAATCGAGGCCGCGGTCGCCGGCGATGACGATCTCTCCGTCGACGACGCAGCGCGCGGGAAGGCTCGCCCGGAGGGTGGGCGGAAGCTCGGGGAAATAACGGTCGAGAGGCTTGAGGTCGCGGCTCTGGATGTAGACGTCGTCGCCGTCCCGGAACACGATCGCGCGGAAGCCGTCCCACTTCGGCTCGAAGAGCCAACCCTCGCCTTCCGGGATCTCGGTGGCCAGCTTCGCGAGCATGGGCTCGATGGGCGGCTTGAGCATCAGCGCGTCCGCGCGGCGATGCGGCCTTCCGCGGAGGCCCACCCGGCGTCGAAGGCGTGTCCCGGCGCGTCGATGTCGATCACCAGCGGCGCATGGTCGGACGGGATCGGCTTGCCCTTGCGGGCTTCGCGGTCGATCTCGGCCGCGACCGTCCGCTTGGCCAGCGGCTCGGAGACCAGCAGGTGGTCGATGCGCATCCCGAAGTTCTTGTGGAACATGCCCGCGCGATAGTCCCACCACGTGTAGCGCCCGGGCTCGGGGTGCAGGCGGCGGTAGGCGTCCACCAGCCCCCAGCGGCAGAGGCGCGCGAACGCGTCCCGCTCCGGCGGCGAGACGTGCGTCGCGCCGTGGCAGGCCCGCGGGTCCCACACGTCGGCGTCCGCCGGCGCGACGTTGAGGTCGCCGCCGACGACCAGCGGATCGGCCGGTGTCGCCGCCTTCTCCAGCCACGTCGAGAGGCGGTCGAACCACGCGAGCTTGGCCGCGTAGAATGGCGAGCCCACGACGCGGCCGTTCGGGGCGTACACGCAGACGACGCGCACGCCCCCGCAGACGGCGGCGATCATCCGCGCCTCCGCCAGCGGCTCGTCGTCTCCCGCGTCGTCGGTCTTCGCCGGGCGGAGCGGCTCGCCGAAGTTCGTCACCACGTCCGCGATGCCGCTGCGGCTGGCGATGGCCACGCCGTTCCAGCGGCCCTCGCCGTGATGGGCGAGCTCGTAGCCCGCGGCGCGAAAGGCGAGCAGCGGCACTTCGCCGTCCGCGAGCTTGGTCTCCTGCACGAGGAGGACGTCGGGCTTCGCGCGCTCGAGCCACCAGGTGACCTTCTCGAGGCGGGCCTTCAGCGAGTTGACGTTCCAGGTGGCGATGCGCACGGCAGGGCGGCCGTCAGGCCCGCGCGATGTCCAGGACCCGCATGGCGGCGGGATCCCATCCCACGGGACGCCGTTCGGCGAGGCTCTGGTTGCACAGGAGCGCGGGGCCGGCCGCGCGCAACCCGAACACGGCGTCCTCCACAACCGGCGCGCGCGAACGGACCGCGGCCACGAAGTTGGCCAGGTGGTGATCGGTATCGCTGTACTCGGGCGGGTTCCGGAAGATCTCGTCCCGGCTCGCCCGCATCTCGCGGTCCCCTCCCGGGTACTTCGCCTTGTAGTCCTCGAGGAACGCGTCCTGGACCGCCTTGGGGAAGGTCTTGATGCTGTGCCCCGGCTCCTTCGTGGGCGGGCGGCGGGACAGCGTCACGCTGTCGCGGCCGAGGGCCATGATCCCCTCCGACCCGACGAACCGGAAGCCCTCTTCACCGCCGCCCGAGCCGTCGGCGAAGTTGACCTTGAGGGACAGCGTGAACTCCGGGTGCTCGGCGGTCTTCGGATAGTCGACGAGAGCGAGCAGGATGTCGGCGGCGTCGCGGCCGTCCTTCCAATGACGCAGGCCGCCGGTGGCCATCACGCGCGTCGGCCCCAGGGACCCCGTCACCACGTGCAGGCCGGAGAAGAGGTGGACGAACAGGTCGCCGGCCACGCCGGTGCCGTAATCGTCGTAGTTGCGCCAGCGGAACACCCGCACGGGATCGAACGGACGGCGCGGCGCCGGGCCCAGGAAGCGCTCCCAGTCGACGGTCGCCGGCGAGGCGTCGGGGGGAAGCGTGTACTGCCACGCGCCCTGCGGCGAGTTCCGGTTCCACCAGGCCTCGACGAGGTTGAGCGCGCCGATGGCGCCCGACGCCAGCAGCTCCTTCGCCTTTGCGTAGAGGATGGAGCTCACCCGCTGGCTGCCGACCTGGCAGATGCGCCCGGTCTTGCGCTGCGCGTCCACCAGCCCGAGGCCCTGGCCCACCTGGTGCACCATCGGTTTCTCGACGTAGACGTCCTTCCCGGCGGCCATTGCCTCGATGGCGATGGCGGAGTGCCAGTGGTCGGGAGTCGCGATGATCACCGCGTCCACGTCGGGGCGGGCCAGGATCGCCTTGTAGTCCCGAGTGGTGACGAGGCGGCCGCAGAACACCTCCTTGGCCCGCTGGAGACGCCCGTCGTACACGTCGGCCACCGCCACCAGCTCCACCCCCGCCACCTTGAGCGCCGCCCTGGTGTCGCTCGTCCCCTGGCCGCCGATGCCGATGGTCGCCAGCCCCACGCGTTTGTCCTTCGAGGGCTTGCCGCATCCCACCTGCGGATCGTCGGGCGCCTGGGCGGACACCGGCCGGGGGGCGGCGGTGGCGATCGTGGTCGCCGCGGCCAGCTTCAGGAAGTCCCGTCGCGACGCATCTCCCGGCTCTTTCATGGCTCCCTCCGAACTGAGAGTGTAAACTCGCCGTCGGTCCGGAGCGAAGGGGGTGGCCGCATGCAGATCACGACACCCGCGAAGACCTGGGACGTGTGCATCGTGGGCTCGGGCGCGGGCGGGGGAATGGCGGCCAAGGTCCTCGCCGAGTCCGGGGCCGACGTCCTCCTGCTGGAGGCCGGACCGCAGTGGGACGTGCAGAAGGACGGGGCCATGATGAAGTGGGCCCACGAGTCCCCGCGGCGCGGCGCCGGCCACCGGGGCCGCCCCTTCGGCGAGTTCGACGCCTGCCTCGGCGGCTGGGACATCGAAGGCGAGCCCTACACGGTGGCGGAGGGCGAAGACTTCCGCTGGTTCCGGGCGCGCATGCTGGGCGGGCGCACCAACCACTGGGGCCGCATCTCGCTGCGCTTCGGGCCGTGGGACTTCAAGGCCCGGAGCCGCGACGGGCTCGGAGACGATTGGCCGATCTCCTACGACGACATCAAGCCCTACTACGACAAGCTGGACGAGCTGGTGGGTATCTTCGGCAGCAACGAGGGATTGCCCAACGACCCGGACGGCCTCTTCCTTCCCCCGCCCGCGCCCCGCTGCCACGAGCTGCTGGTGAAGAAGGCGTGCGACGCGCTGGGCGTGCGCTGCATCCCCTCCCGCTTGTCCGTGCTCACGCGCCCCCACAACGGGCGGCCCGCCTGCCACTACTGCGGCCAGTGCGGCCGGGGGTGCGCGACGCATTCCAACTTCTCGGTCCCCTCCGTCTTCCTTCCCCCGGCCCTCGCGACCGGCAAGCTGAAGATCCTCACCGGCGCCATGGTCCGCGAGGTCACCACCAACCGCGAGGGGCTGGCCACCGGCGTCTCCTACGTGGACCTGGCCAGCGGGCGCGAGGTGGCGGCGCGCGCGAAGGTCGTGGTGCTGGCGGCCAGCGCGTGCGAGTCGGCGCGCCTGCTCCTGAACTCGAAGTCGCCCCGCCACCCGAACGGCCTCGCCAACGGCAGCGGCGCCGTCGGCCGTTATCTGACCGACACCCCGGGGACGCGCATCCGCGCCTACATCCCGGCCCTGGCCGGCCTTCCCGCCCACAACGAAGACGGCGCGGGCAGCCTGCACCTGTACATGCCGTGGTGGCTCGACAACCGCAAGCTCGATTTCCCCCGCGGGTATCACTTCGAGTTCGGCGCCGGACGCAGCATGCCGGGCTACGGGTTCATGGGCGGCATCCACCGCGCCAACGGCGGCGGCTACGGTAAGGCGCTGAAGGACGACTACCGGCGGTACTACGGCTCCTTCCTGAGCTTTGCCCCGCGCGGCGAGATGATCCCCAACGCGGACAGCTGGTGCGAGCTGGACCCGGAAGCGGTGGACCGCTGCGGCATCCCGGTGCTGCGCTTCCACTGGAAGTGGTCGGACTACGAGACCCTGCAGATGCGCCACGCGCACGTCGTGGCCCGGGAGATCATCGACCGGCTGGGGGGAAAGGTGCTGGGCACGATGCCCACCCGCGACCACGACTTCGAAATCCAGCCCGGGGGCGAGATCATCCACGAGGCGGGCACCACGCGCATGGGCGAAAGCGCTGCGACCTCGGTCCTCAACCGGAACGGCCAGGCCCACGAGGTGAAGAACCTCTTCGTGGCCGATGCCGGGCCCTTCGTCACCAACCCGCACAAGAACGCGACCTGGACCATCATGGCCCTGGCCTGGCGCACCGCCGACTTCATCGCCGCGGAGTCGCGCAGGGGGAACCTGTGAAGGAAGACACGAAGGGTGCGCTGGGACGCCGCGAGGTCCTGAAGCTGCTTGGCGCGGTGCCGCTGGCCGGAGGCTTCGCGCTCACGGAGGCCCAGGCCCAGACCGCGCACGAGCGCGTGGCCCGGCAGAAGGCCCCGGCCGGCGCCTATGTCCCCAAGTTCTTCTCGCCCCACGAGTGGGCGACCGTCCGCGTGCTCGCGGACATGGTGATCCCGCGGGACGAGCGCTCGGGCAGCGCCACCGACGCGCGGGTGCCCGAGTTCATGGACTTCGTCATCGACGACCCGCTGGCGCAGCCGTCGCAGCGCGAGCGGAACAAGGTCCAGATGCGCGGCGGGCTGGCCTGGCTCGACCGCGAGTGCGCGCGCCGCTTCGAGGGCCGGCGGTTCGTGGAGGCGAGCGAGGCGGAGAGGAAGGCGGTCCTCGACAGCATCGCCTACCCCAAGGAAAAAGGCACGCAGCCGGAGGGCTCAGCCGCTTATCACTCCGTCGCGCAGCCGAACAAGACGGTCGAGCTGGCGCCGGAAGTCCCGGAAGAGAAGGACGACCCGCTCGACCGGCTGAGCCACGGGGTCGCGTTCTTCAGCGCGTTCCGCGATCTCACCGCCTCCGGCTTCTGGAGCAGCGAGATGGGCGTGAAGGACATCGGGTACGTGGGCAACACCTTCGTCGCCGAGTGGAAGGGTTGCCCTCCGGAAGTCCTGGCCAAGCTCGGCCTGTGAGGGGATCGACGATGACGCGATATTTCTGGGCCGGGGTCGCCGTCACGGCGGCGGTGGGCGCCTTGTGGGGCGCGGAGGCGGAGGCCAAGGCTGCGTCCCGCGTCCTTTTCGATGGAACGAGCACCGACGCCTGGAGAGGGTTCAAGCGCGCCGACTTCCCCTCCAAGGGTTGGGTGGTGGAGAACGGGACGCTGAGTCCGGTGGTCGCGGGGGACCGGGTCGACCTGGTCACGAAGGACACGTACAAGGATTTCGATCTCGAGCTCGAATGGAAGGTCGGCCCGTCCGGAAACAGCGGCGTGATGTACGACGTCGCGGATACGGAGGCGGAGACCTACCACACCGGCCCCGAGATGCAGGTGCTCGATGACGCCGGGCACCCGGACGGGAAGAACCCGAAGACGTCGGCGGGCGCGCTCTACGCGCTGATCGCGCCCTCCGCGAAAGTCGTCAAGCCGACCGGGGACTGGAACAAGGCGCGAATCGTCAAGAAGGGCGCGCACGTCGAGCACTGGTTGAACGGCACGAAGATCGTGGAGTACGAGCTGGGCAGCCCCGCCCTGACCGCGCTCATCGCGGACAGCAAGTTCAAGGAGTGGCCGCGCTTCGCCAGGCAGGGGCAGGGGCACATCGTCCTGCAACACCACGGCGACCCTGCGTGGTTCCGCAACGTGCGGATCACGGGGACGCCGGTCAAGGCGGCGCGCTAGCTGCGATAAGGCTCGCGTCCGCGGCCCTGCACGGGAATGCCCTGCCCGCCCAGCACCTCGTGCTGCAGCGCGAACATGCACGCGGCGGCCTCGTCGATCTTGCGCGTGAACGCGATGGAGCCGGCGAGGATGGGGGCCAGCCGCTCCTTGTCCTGGATGCGGGCCTTCGGGTACTCGTGCTCGACCACGAGGTGCGTGTGGGCGACGTCCAGGTCGAGCAGCTCGCGGGCCGCGAGCTGATGATCGAGCCAGTCCACGGTCCGGTTCTGCAGGTACGCGAGCGGGTCGTGGCGGGCGGTGCCCGGCAGCTCGTGCTCGCAGAGCACGCTGTACTTCTTCCAGGCATTGCCCTGGTCGGCGGGCACGGGCGAACGCTTGCCGTCCTTCCAATCCCCGCGCTCCACGGTCTGGCCGCCGTAGCCCCAGGCGGACACGCCCTTCGCGTCGATGACCTGCCCCTTCACGTGGAAACCGCCGATCAGGAACGCGTAGCCCGAGTCCTTCAGGTACTGGAACAGCGAGCGGGTGTCCTGGCCCATGAGGATGGCGTGGGACGGGTCGTAGTGAATGCGGAGCTGGTCGCCGACGCCCGCTTTCTCGCAGATCCGGTGCAGCGCGATCCAGGTGCCGGGCGTGTAGGCGATGTTGTTGTGCAGGTTGTCGCCCACCGTCCAGCCGTACATGGGGCATTGCTCGACACGATAGGTGAGGCCGCGCGCCTTCGCCTCCCTGAGCAGGGGAACGAAGCTCTCCGCGAAGTCGACGAGGTTCTCGTCCATGCTCAGCGACTGGTTGCGCCCGACGAAGCCGCAGACGGCGTCCACGCCCAGCAGCACCGCGGCGTCCATGACGCGGAGCATGAAGTCGTGCTTCTTCCGGCGCACGGCGGGGTCGTCGTGGAGCATGTTGTCGAAGTAGCCGAGATCGGAGAGCCCGACCTTGTTCTGTTCGAGGGCGGTCTTGACGCGGCGGGCGCGGTCCTTGTCGAAAGGCGCGCGGAGGTCGAGCGTGTTGGCGACCGGGTCGAGCATGGCCTCCGCGGGCACGTCCGCTTCGGTGGGATGAAGGGCGGCCGAGAGCTGCATGGTGTCGGCGCCGACCTCGCGGGCGAATGCCGCCCAGTCTTCGACGGCGCGGTCGGGGTCGGCGTCGCGCACCGCGCGCGGCGTCAGCTCCTGCAGGGCGGCGGTCAGGACGCCGACTTTCATGAAGCGCGGCCGGAAGGGCTTCGGGGGCACGGCGTACCATAACGGTGGAGGATCGGTCATGGCAACCAGGCGGGAGTTCACGGCGGGGCTCGGGGTGGCGGCGGCCGGGCTGGCGCTGCGTCCGGCGACCGGGGCGCGGGTGAAGCCCTCGGTCTTCGGCGGCATCCAGGTGGGCGTCCAGAGCTACACGTTCCGGGCCTTCGACGTCGACCGCATGATCGCGGCCATGACGTCGATCGGCCTCAGCAGCGTGGAGCTGTGGAACGGCCATCTCGAGCCGTTGAAGACCACCGAGGCCGGATTCAAGGCCGTCCGGCGCAAGCTGAACGACGCCGGCATCACGGTGAGCGCCTACTGCGCGAACTTCCCCTCCGACGCGACCGACGAGCACCTCGACCGCGCGTTCCGGGGCGCCGCGCTGCTGGGCACGAACGTCATGACGTCCTCGGTCGAGCAGCCGATCATCCCCCGGCTCGACCAGTGGTGCCGCAAGTACAAGGTCCGCCTCGGCCTGCACAATCACTGGCTGGGCGACGAATGGTTCAAGGGCGACAAGTCGATCAACTTCGAGGGCCCGGCGGACTTCGCCAAGGCGGTCGAGGGCCGATCGGAGTACCTGGGGATCAACCTCGACATCGGCCACTTCTCGGCCTCCAGCCACGACCCGGTGGCCTACTTCCGCGCGCACCACGGCCGGATCTTCAGCCTGCACATCAAGGATCGGGACAAGGACGCCGCGCACACGTACCGGCGGTTCGGCGAAGGCGCGACGCCCATCGCCGAGGTGCTGCGGCTCGCCCGCGACCTGCGCTTCCGCTACGCGGCGAACATCGAGTACGAGATGGACGAGAAGGATCCCACCGAGGGCGTCCGGCACTCGTTCGAGTACCTGAAGCGGATCCTGCTCGGCTCTAGCGCTCCACCTCCCCCCGGCGACCGCCAGGCGGCCCAGTCATTATGCGCTGGCGCTTACCTCGACGCGTACCAAAAACGATGTACAAAACGCCACGGTTATACAGGTTAGCGGACACGAATTCCCACAGCACGCTCGCACCCACGGCGAGGACCGCTGTCACCGTCGCCGCGCGCACGCCTGCGGTCTGGAAGCTTGAGGTCCAAGACCGATGCAAGGGGACTTGCTTCCCTTTTCCGCCCGCTTGCCGAGTAGCTCAGCGGCCTTATCCGCGTCGATTTCGCAGTAGGAAACCGGGAACGTCTTACGAAGGAATGAGGCGACCGCCTTTGGATGTGCCTTCAGGTCCGCTGGGCAGAAGCGCTGGTAATCCAGCCCAGGGTAGGGTTCGATGGTTCCGGACGTGGTTTCTACGCCGATTTGACCAAGCTTGGCGAACGAAGGGACGGTGTTTGGAGAGTTCCGGATGACTGGCCGTGTAATCTTCCAGCCGGCCGATGACCAAGACATTCCCTCGCCGGAGTGCTGGGTCTTGGTGGGCCGCGCCTCCTACGAACACACCAACGGCTACCGTACTGCACACGAAAGCAACAAGGACCAACCTGTGCCACCAGCGTGTCCGCAGTTTCAAATCGTCGCGAACCCCGAGGATCGCGCGACTCCGACTTTGGCCACACTCGACCGTTCCGACTTCGGCTGTGGTCTTCGTCATGCCGCACCCAGGCCGCTGCTATGCCATATCGCCACTCTTTGCGGCCTCAATGAAAGCAATCAGGTCGCGAAAGCTGTACCCACTTTCAAGGAGATCCACTGGGCGATAGCCATGGAGCATCGGATGCGCGGTGAGGAAGAACCGTGGGAGATCATCGCGACGCACGGCTCGTCCGATGTGCTTGACGGCCTCCCTCAGCCGCTCAAGGCGGCCGAGGGCCGCCGGCTCCGGCTTACTGAGGTGCCGTTCCCACCGAGATACGGTCGCCCAGGAGGTTCCAAGCAGCTGCGCGAGTTGCTCCTGTGACAGGCCAGCCTCCTCCCTAAGAGCCTTGACGTCAATATCGATATCGGTCCTCGTTACCATACTTATTACTTGCCTTACCTATATCTGGAACGACTGAAAAGAGGTTGAACTGAGTCTTACGCCGGTTGTCGCCTGAGATGCTATTAGCCCTCAATGTGTCGATCCTCGATCTCCGCAACCCGATCGACGGTGACCTCTGATCCGGCCGCGCGCTGCTCCAAGAACACGACAAGTACTCGCCCGTTAGGTTGGTCGGCTCGAGAGTAGGTCCATACGGCCTCAACACCCGAGCTTCTGAGACGGTGCGCAAGCAATTGAGTCGGCCCATACTCGTCGCCGGTCAACATGGGTTCCGTGATCTTGTATCGCTGCTGACTCTCAGCGCTCGTCAGGTCCACGATGTTGCTGACGCTTACGCGCACACTGGCCACCCTGTATACAGCCGGGTTGGCTTTCCACCGGTGGACAACCTCCTTCCATGAGGTTGTAGGGTACGCCGCAAGATACGTCGTTGAACCAGCAGTCTCGGCGTCATGGAAGCGACCTTTGGCGCTTCGCGAAGGGAGCGGATTATCAGCAAATTCCTCGTACACGGCCTTATAAAGAACGACGGCCTCGCTTGGCGCGGGGCACTGCCTTACGTCAGTCACTCATGCGTCCTCGTCACACTAACCACACTGAATATACGCCATAGCACACGCTCTGTCAAGCGCTAGCTCTGGCTATTTCCCGGATCTGGTAAACGCCTGTAAATCATTATTCCATAGACGCTAACGGCTAGGCACAGCTTACGCCGTCGAGCGCGGGTTAGGGCGAATACGGGTGGTGGCGGACGAGAACGGACCCCCGTCCAAGCACTACGAACCTGTAGGTCGCTCAGGCCGCTTTGGCGGTCACGGCGGGCTCCGTCTCGTCCGGGTGGAAGCCGAGGAACAGGATGATCACCGCCACCAGGCCGACGCCCGCGGTGACGAGGAAGAGCCGCGAGAAGTCGACGCCGTCGGCGGTGCGGTAGACGTCGCCCAGCCGACCCCAGAGCAGGCTGCCCACGAACGGGCCGAGGCCCAGGATGAGGAAGTTGAAGAGGCCCTGGGCGCTCGCGCGCGCGTCGCGCGGGAATTTTTCGTCCACGAAGATGTAGACGGTCGCGAAGAAGAACGCGTAGCAGAAGCCGTGGACGATGTTGCTGCCGACCACCAGCCACACCGGCCCGCCCAGGGAGTAGATGGTGAAGCGGACCACGTGGCCGAGGATCCCGAACACCATGATCCGCCGCCAGCCCAGCCGCTTCAGGAAGAATCCCAGGCCGCCCATGGTCGCGATCTCGGAGATCTGACCCAGGCTCATGGCCGGCATGATCATGTTCTCGGGGACGCCGATCTTGGCCAGGAACGGGCTCGTCCACTGGAAGTAGCACTGGTGGACGAGGGCGTCCAGGAACGTGACCACGAACAGCACCGCGATGCTGGGCACGGCCAGGAGCTTGATCGCGGCGAAGGGCGCGTTCTTCTGCGTGACCTGCGTCGCGGGCGGGGTCTTGGGTAGGAACAGGCAGAACGCGGCCAGCGCCAGCGACGCCAGGCCCGCGACCACGAAGATGCTGCCGAGGGCCGCGTCCAGCGAAGCACCTTCCTTCCCCGCGAGGATGAAGACGAACGGCCAGCTGGCGGCGATCCAGCCGATGGTGCCCCAGAGGCGCACGCGGCCGAACTCCTTCTGCGCGTCCTTCAGGTGGTGGAAACAGATCGAGTTGGTGAGTGAGAGCGTCGGCACGTAGGCGAGGGTGTAGACCAGCATGACCACGAAGAACGACCAGAAGGTCTCCTGCCAGGCGAGGGCGAACATGGCGAGGCCGCCCACCAGGTGGCTGAGCGCGAGGAAGCGCTCCGTCGGCATGTAGCGGTCGGCGATCTGGCCGCTCACGAACAGGGCCGTCACCGAAGCGATGGCCTGGGTGGCGAAGATCCAGCCGATCTCGGTCCCGGTGAAGTGCAGCGAGCGCGTGAGGTACAGGGCGAGCAGGGGCAGCCACGAGCCCCAGATCACGTACTCCAGGAACATCATCACGCTGAGGCGCCAGGACACGCCGTGGCCCATGTTGCCCTCCTCTCGCGCGTGGATCATACCCAAAGCCCGTCGCGCGAACGAGTATCTCGAGTGCGCACTCTTCAGCGACAGCCGGGAACGAAGCCGCGCGTGGCGAGGAACTCGGCCAGCGCCTGCGCGGCCACGTCCTGGCCGTGCGGGTTCCAGTGGCTGTCGGTCTGGTAGTAGGTGGGGGCGAGCAGCGAGTCCGCGCGGGCGAGCGGTTCGGTCAGATCCAGCATCGGAACGCCTAGACGGCCCGCGATGTACTGCAACCGGCGGGCCACCGCCTCCCTCTGGAACGACTCGTCGATCTCGTAACGCTCCTGCGTGAGCTCCCAGACCTGCGGGCTCACCTCCATGCGGCTCGGGACGTAGGCGACCACGAGCCGCACGCCCGCGCTGGTCGTGGCCTTCGACAGGCTCTGCATGGTCCAGGTGAAGGCGGACCAGGCCGGCCGCTGGTGGCCCAGCTCGGGCACGCGGTACAACTGCAGCTCCTCGTTCATGGGCAGCTTCCGCAGCGGCTCCCAAAGCCCCAGGCCGGCCAGGCGGTTGTAGGTGCGCGCCGAGCCCCGCTCCAGGCGCTGCTTGACGAGCTCCAACAGGTAGGAGGTCGGCCCATCCGTGGGCGACGCCGGGACCGTCGCGGCGGGGGCGGGCACGTAGGGTGGAACCGGCTGGTTGGAGACCGCCGGTGGGTCCGTCGTGAAATCCAACCGCGGCTTGGGGTATGCCAGGTAGCTTTCGAGCACCAGGCAGGGAATGTCGTTGTGGTACACGAAGAGCACCACCACGTCCGGCGCGTACTTCCGTCCCTCGTCGCGGTAGAACAGGTACTCCTGGTCGGTGCTGTAACCGACGGTGCCGCCGTTGATCACCTCCGCCTGGCAGCCGCGGCCGCCCAGATGGGACTCCAGCCGGCTGGTGACGGTGCGCGCCTCGTCGGCCATGAAGGCCTCGACGAAGGAGTCGCCCAGCGCCAACACGCGCGGGGCGCCGGGAGTCTTCTGGTAGGCGCGCTCCGGGCCCCTGAGGCCGCGGCTGTTGACCCGGTACTCCACGTCGTACTCGCGGCGGTGGTACACCACCTGCGCGCCGGGCTTCTTCCGCCAGCCCAGGACAGGGTCGTACTCGGTGTAGCGGTTTCGCTCGAGCTGCTCCTTGCCACCGCTGGCGGAGCGGGCCATCAGGCGGGCAGCGCCTTCGGCGAGGAGGAGACTTACGGCCACGGCCCCCGCCGCCAGGGCCAGATTGAGCGCGGCGGACCGCAGGCGCGGGGCAGCGAACATGCGCCGCGATCATATCCAACCCCCGACGTCCTTGACGGCCGTCGAGGCGGCGGCTAGTGTCTCGGAACCGACAGGACGCCGGTTTCAAGACACGGGAGTGCGGGTATGAAAGAAGCGATCGCGGCGTTGCTCCTGGTGGCTCCGGCGGTCTCGGCTCACGCCAGCGCGGACGCGCCGGGCAAAGTCGCTCCCGTGGCCGAGGTGTACAAGACCCACTGCCAGTCCTGCCACATGGCCGACGGGGACTCCCCCCTCGAGCCCCTGAATTTCGTGGACAGCCTCTGGAAACACGGCAGCGCGCCCGCCAAGGTGGCGGGCGTCATCGCCGACGGAGTGCCGGGATCGGCCATGCTGGCCTTCAACGCCAAGCTCACCCCGGCGGAGGTCCGGGCCCTGGCCGCGTACGTGCGCGCGTTCGACAAGAGCCTGAAGCCTGCGGCGAAGGCCAGGAAGAAGAAGTAGGCCATGCCCGAGGTCAACGTCGCCCTGATCGGCTACTCCTTCATGGGCCGGGCCCACAGCAACGCCTACCGGCAGGTCACGCCCTTCTTCTCGCCGCGGCTCACCCCGCGGATGAAGGTGCTCTGCGGGCGCAACAAGTCCGGGGTTCGGAAGGCGGCGGCCCGCCTCGGCTGGGAGGAGACGGCCACCGACTGGCGCGAGGTGGTGGCGCGTGAGGACATCGACCTCGTGGACGTCAGCACGCCCGGGGACAGCCACGCCGAGATCGCCATCGCGGCCGCGCGAGCGGGCAAGGCGGTTTTCTGCGAGAAGCCGCTCGCCAACACGCTGGCGGAGGCGAAGGCCATGCTGGCCGCGGTGAAGAAGGCCGGCGTCACCCACATGATCTGCCACAACTACCGCCGGATCCCGGCGGTGCAGGTCGCGCGTCAGCTCGTGGCGGGGGGCCGGCTGGGGCGCATTCATCACTACCGCGCGACCTACCTCCAGGACTGGATCGTCGACCCGAAGTTCCCGCTGGTCTGGCGCCTGCAAAAAAACCTGGCCGGGTCCGGCGCGCTCGGGGACCTGGCCTCCCACGCGGTGGACCTGGGCCGTTTCCTGGTCGGCGAGATCACCGAGGTGGCCGGGGCGCTGGAGACCTTCGTGAAGCGGCGGCCGCTCGTCGACCATCCGAAGAAGAAGGGCACGGTCACGGTGGACGACGCCGCGATCGCGCTGGTGCGGTTCGCGAACGGCGCGCTGGGCTCCGTCGAGGCCAGCCGCATGGCGCCCGGCCGCCGCAACTGGAATCGCTTCGAGATCAACGGCAGCGACGGCAGCCTGGCCTTCGACCTGGAGCGGCTCAACGAGCTCGAGGTCTTCTTCCGCGACGACGCCCGCGCCGAGCAGGGCTTCCGGCGCATCCTGGTCACCGAGCGCGAGCATCCGTACGTCCAGGCGTGGTGGCCGCCGGGGCACATCCTCGGGTGGGAGCACACGTTCACCCACACCGTCTACGACCTGCTGCAGGCCCTCGACAAGAAGAAGGCGCCGAGCCCGAGCTTCGAGGACGGCGTGCGGAACCAGGCGGTCCTCGACGCCATCGAAAGGGCGGCCGCGAGCCGGCGCTGGGTCAAGGTCTGAGGCGTCGGATGCGGATGTCGCGGAACCACACCTCTTCGCCGTGGTGCTGCAGGGCGATGTAGCCCTCCCGCTCGCGGGCGAAGCGCGGCATGTCCTTGAACTTGCTCCGCGCGATCCGGGCGGCGAGCGCGTCGCTCCCGACCTCGTACTCCAGGACCTTCTTTCCGTTCACCCGGTGCTCGACGTGGTTCCCCCGCACCAGCACCCCCGCCTGGTTCCACTCGCCCACCGGGCGCAGGACCTTGCCCACGGGAGCGACGAGATCGTAGAGGGCGCCGGTCAACGTGTCCGGCGCGGCGCCCGGATGCGCGGAGTCGTCGAGGATCTGAAGCTCCGGGGCGGAATGCCAGACCGGGGTGGGCGCGGGCAGCTCCGCGGCTCGATAGAGGATGCCGCTGTTGCCTCCCGGCCCGACCTTCCACTCGAGGGTCAGCTCGAAATCCGGGTAGCGCTCCCGCGTGACGAGGTCGCATCCCTCCGCCTTGGGCACGGCCTTGAGCGCGCCCCCTTCGACCACCCAGTCGCCGGCCGGGAACGCGTCGCGGTTGTAGCCGCGCCAGGCCTTGGTGGAATGGCCGTCGAAGAGGACCGTCCACGTGTCTTTCGCCGGGGCGCCGGCGAGCAGGAGGGCGACCAGCGCGGCCGCGGACGGCAACATGGCTAGGCCTTCGTCCGCATCTCTTCTTTGAGGTGGTCCATGGTCCGCCAGCACATGGCCAGGATCGACCAGGTCGTGTTCTGGGTGCCGCCGGAGACGAAAGGCGCCGCATCGGCCATGTACACGTTGGGCACGTCGTGCAGGCGGCAGAAGCGGTCCGTGACCGAGGCCTTCGGGTCGTCGCCCATGCGCGCGGTGCCGATCTCGTGGATCGACCAGCCGGGGGGCAGCATCGTGGGGTCGATCTTGATGTTCTCCGCGCCGGCCGCGCGGAGCATCTCCTCGGCGGTGTCGGCCATGTCCTTCGCCATCTTGATTTCGTTGTCGCTGAACCGATAGTCGAAGCGCAGGGCCGGGATGCCCCACGCGTCCCTCACCTCCGCGTCGAGCGAGACGCGGTTCTCCTTCCGCGGCAGCACCTCTCCGAAGCCGCCGATGGACATCAGCGCGGGATAGTACTTGCGCACGGACGACTTGAAGCCCTTGCCGAACCCCGGCGTGTCGTGGGCGTGGCTCGGGAATTCGTTGGACCCACCGCCGCCCTGGAAGTGATAACCGCGGATGAAGTCCGGGTGCTTGTCCGTCACGTTGCGGAAGCGCGGGATGTAGGGCCCGGTCGGGCGCCCGTCGTCGAGGGTGGGCTCGGTGCCGATGCGCGTCGCGATGAAGCCGCTCCCCCGCGGACCCATGTGGTGCTCGCTCAGGTAGTTGCCGAGGAGCCCCGAGGAGTTGCCCATGCCGTTCGGGTGACGCGCCGACTTCGAGTTGAGCAGGATCCGGGTGCTGTCGAGGCAGCCCGCGCCCAGCACCACCACCTTCGCCTTGAAGTCCATCACCTCGCGGGTGTTCGCGTCGATGACACGGACCCCGGCGGCCCGGCCGGTCTCCGGGTCGAGGAACACCTCGGAGGCCACCGAATACGGACGCACGGTGCACTTGCCGCTGTCGCGGGCCGGGAAGATGAGCGCGGTCGGGGAGTGGAACGTGGCGCCGATGTCGCACCCGCGCGAGCACCGCCCGCGGCCCAGGCAGCGCGCCCGGTACTTGTTGCCCAGGACCCCGTCCGTGGTGACACCCGCCCGCCCCGGGATGAACCTCCGCCCCATCTTCTCCACCGCGTCCTTGAAGTGCACCTCGACGCAGTTGAGCTTGTGCGCGCGCTGATAGATCCCGTCCGGCACCTGATCCAGGCCCTCCTTTGTGCCCGAGACGCCCAGCAGAACGTCCACCTTGTCGTAGTACGGCTTCACCTCCTCGTAGCCGAAGGGCCAGTCCACGTCGAAGCCGTCGCGGCTGGCGGCCTGGAACTGGAGCGGGCCATAGCGGATGGCGACGCGGCCCCAGAAGTTCGTCTTGCCGCCCAGCACGCGGGCCCGGACCCACGAATAGGGCGTGCCCGTGGTCGGGTGCTCCTTCTCGTTGACCACCCAGTTGCGCGTGAACGAGTTGCCCGCGTAGGAGGCGAGCTTCTTGTACTTCGCGAAGGCGGGGTTGTCGCCATAGGGGCGGTCGAGGAAGTTGTACTCGGCCACGGCAAGGGCGCGATGGTCGGGGGGCAGCCGGGACCGACGCGGAGAGGCGTACGGCCACTCCATGGTCCGGTACTCCTTCCGGTGGTCGACCATGCGGCCCGCCTCCAGCACCAGCACCTTGATGCCGGCCATGGCGAGCTGGTACGCGGCCATGCCGCCGGCGGCGCCGCTGCCCACGACGATCGCGTCCCAGGGGCCGGAGTCGGGCTTGATGGATGCGGCGAGGCGCCGGGACTCGTCGAGGACCGCGGCCAGATCGAGGTCGAGAGTCGGATCCGCAGGCATGTCAGGCCTTCGCCTTTCGCCCGCAGTGCGGGCAATCCTTGCCGTCGACGGTCAGGCAGCCGACGAAGTCGGCCAGGAGCTGGTTGCCCTTGTAACGGAGATCCTTGTGGATGCCGATCTCCGACGTGTAGTAGCCGTGGATCGTGGCCTGCTTGGTGTTGGCGAAGAAGGCCTCCAGGGGCGTCCGCCCGACCGGATGCTTGCTGACGTCGCCGAGAAGGGTGTCGACCTGCGGCCGCGGCTTCGGCTGCTCGTTGCGGGCAATGTCGAGAGCGGGGTCCGAGGTGGCCGGCTTCAGAAGCTCGTATTGGCTGATGTCCGTGAGGAGCGCCACCACCTGTCCCTCCGGGAGCCGGACGAAAGGAGCGCCGAAGCGCTTGCCGGCTTCGGCGTCGAGGGCGGCCAGCCCGGCCAGCCACTGCTGCCGGAGGGGCGCATCCGCCTCGCTCAGCAGCAGGTCGATGTAGTCGGCCACCCGCGCCTGCCGCGCACCCGGCGAGCGCTCGTCGGCGGGAATGATCGCCTCCACGAGCGCCTCCAAGGTCGCGTACTGGGCCACGGTCAGCACCTTGAGCCGGGGCGGCGCCTTCTTCGCCTGGATCTCGGCGTAGGCGGCGAGCCCTTCGTCGGAAAGGAACGGCACGAGGGCGGTGGCCCCCAGCGCCTTGAGCGCCGTGCGGCGTGTGACCGATGGCGTGGTCATGGACAGGACTCCTTGTCGGCGGATTCTAATTCGCCCGGCCTACAATGGGCCACCTTTTATCGCTCGAGGGAGGGATTCCATGCGGCTGACCCGGCGGGAGAGTCTGCGGCTGGTCGGGGGTGGCGCGGCGGCGGCCGGATTGTGGCCGTGGCGGAGCGTGCTCGCACAGGCGGCGCGGCAGGGCGTCCGGTTCAAGGTCGGCGCCACCGACTGGAACCTGAAGCTGGAGAACAAGCCCGAGGCCGTCGCCCTCGCCAAGCGCCTCGGCTTCGACGGCGTGCAGGTCAGCCTGGGCAAGGGCACCGAGCGCCTGCCGCTGAGCGATCCCGCGTTGCAGCAGCACTACCTGGCCGAGTCCCGGCGGCTCGGGCTCCCGCTGGCCTCGGTGTGCCTCGAGATCCTGCATACGAACGGCCTGAAGAACGATCCCCTGGGAAGGCGATGGGTCGCGGACGCGATCCCCATCGCGCGCGCCCTCGGGGTCAAGGTCGTCCTGCTGCCGTTTTTCGGCAAGCAGGCGCTGCAGACGCCGGCCGAGATGGACTACGTGGGCGACATCCTGCGGGACGTGGCGCCGGAGGCGGAGAAGGCCGGCGTCGTCCTCGGGCTGGAGGACACGATCTCGGCCCGCGACAACGTCCGCATCATGGAACGGAGCAAGTCGCCCGCCGTGTTGACCTATTACGACGTGGGCAACTCGACCCGGAACGGCTTCAACGTCGTCGAGGAGATCCGCTGGCTGGGTGCGTCCCGCATCTGCGAGGTGCACCTGAAGGACAACCCGCACTACCTGGGCCAGGGCACGATCGACTTCCCCGCCGTGGTGGACGCGCTGGCCGACATCGGGTTCCGGCAGTGGGCGCAGCTCGAGACGGACTGCCCGACCGGCTCCGTCGAGAAGGACATGGCCGCCAACCTGGCCTACATCCGCGGGGTGATGGCCCGTCGCCGATGACCATGGGCGCGAGTTGATCCCCGCAACGGCGATCGGTTCCGGATGAAGGGCTGGGCCGTCGACATCGGCACCACCAACACGGGTATCGCGTGCTGGGATGGTGAGAAGGGTCAGCCGAGGCTGATCGAGCTTCCCCGGGTGTGCCGGGAGCCGGGAGGCGCGGACCCGCTGGAAGCGCCTGTGCTGGTCCCATCCGTGGTCGAGTTTTTCTCCCGGACGAACGTCGTCGGCCGGATCGGCGCCTGGCGGCCGCTCGAACGCTGGTTGCTGCTGGGCAGCACCGCTCTCATCGGGGCGCCCGCTCTCCGCCGCAACGAAGCCCTCGCCAACCCCGCGTTCGTGGCGGGATTCAAGACCGCGCTCGGCTGGGAGCCGCTGCGGCCCGTCGCCCGCGCGGGCCGGCGCGTGATCACGGCCCGCGAGGCCGCTCGCGCGTTCCTGCGCGAGCTGCTGGCGGAGGTGCGGCGCGAGACCGGGCACCGGATCCGCGACCTCGTGGCCACGGTGCCGGTCGACGCCTACGAAGGGTACCGCGCGCAGCTCCAGGACATCACCCGCTCGCTGGGCGTGCGGCGGCTGCGCTTCGTGGACGAGCCCCTGGCCGCCGCCCTCGGCTACGGCCTGGGGATCGCGTCGGATCGCAATGTGCTGGTGGTGGACATCGGCGGCGGGACGATGCACGTCGCGCTGCTGCGCTTGAGCGCCGCCGGAGTGCAGCAGGGACGGGCCGAGATCCTGGCCAAGCAGGGCCGGCCCCTGGGCGGCGACACCGTGGACGGCTGGCTGCTCGATCACGTCTGCCGCCGGATGGGGTATTCGCTCGACGACCCAACCGACGGTGACGAGATGCGGCTCTGGCGGCGGCTCATGCTCGCGGAAGCCTGTCGGGTGAAGGAGGCGCTGTTCTCCCAGCCCTCGGCGGAGTTCCTCCTGACCCCTCCCGGGGTCTGCCGCCGGGTCGGTCCGGACACCGTCGGGCTGCAGTCCGCCCAGCTCACCCGCGACGACCTGACCGAGGTGCTCCGAAAGGGGGGCTTCTTCGCGGCCCTCTCGGCCAGCGTCGACGCCGCGCTCGGCGAAGCACCCTCGGGAGCGATGGCGCCCGCGGACGTGCATGACGTGCTGATGGTGGGAGGCTCCACCCTGCTCCCGAACGTGTTCGCGTTGCTGGAGGAGCGTTTCGGGCGCCACCGCGTGCGCGCCTGGCACCCCTTCGAGGCCGTGGCCTTTGGCGCCGCGGCGTTCGCGGCCGACCGCTACGCGCAGCTCGACTTCATCGTCCACGACTACGCGTTCGTGACTCATGACGCGCGCAGCCACGAGCCCGAGTACACGGTCGTCATCCCGCGCGGAACGCGCTTCCCGACCCTCCCCGACTTCTGGAAGTCGCAGCTCCGGCCCACCTGCTCGCTCGGGGTGCCGGAGACGCTATTCAAGCTCGTGGTCTGCGAGATCGGGCGAGCGAACGGAGATGGGCGGCGCTTCGTGTGGGATGCGGCGGGAGAGCTCTACAAGGTGGGCGGAAAGGCCGGGGGGATCGACCAGGTCGTCGTGCCGCTGAACGATTCCAGCCCGGCATTGGGCCACCTCGACCCGCCCCACGGCCCGCGTGATCGCCGGCCCCGCCTGGAGATCGCCTTCGGCGTCGACGCGGACCGGTGGCTGGTGGCCACGGTCCACGACCTGCTCACGCAGCGCCGGCTGATGGATCGCCAGCCGGTCGTCCGGTTGCTGTGACCATGCTGGAGGTGAAACTCCTGGTCACGGCGATAGGAGCGGCGGTGGGCATCGCCGTCGTCTGGTTGCGCAGACGGCTCATGCCCGAGGGTGCGCGGGGCCCGGATGCCTTCACGGAAGGCCTGGAGCGCGCGTCCCGCGAGCTGGGCATCACTTTCGGAGCCCGCTTCCGCCGGTCGCACACGGCCGTGGGCACGATCGGGGAAGCAACCGTTCGCGTCGAGCTGACAACCGGGAGCACCGGGTTCGCCGCTTATGTTCCCCGAGGCTCGTACGAAGACGAGCATCTGCTGTACCTCGTCGTTTCCGTGGAGGGCTCTCGGATTCCTCGCGCGCTCCGCTTCGCCGCGGAGAGCGACCGGGGCGAGGACATCCTGACCGGCGATCCCGTGTTCGACGACGTGGTCGAGGTGCACGGCGAGCCCAGCATCGTGCTGGCGCTGATGACGAAGGAGCTGCGCCAGAAGGTAGCCGTCTTCGTGGGGACCGGAGGCCAGCTCGAGGCGGGACGGCTCAGCCATCGCGCTCGTGCGCTGCTGCTGCAGGCGGAGATCCCGGCCGCGCTGCGCATGATGGTGAGGCTGGCGGACGACCTCTCGTCTTCGGAAGGGGGCGGCATCTGCGAGCGCCTGGCGCGGAATGCAGGGTCGGACCCGATCCCCGCGGCGCGGCTCTGGAACCTGCTCCAGCTGCACGACGCGTTCGCCCGTACCGAGGAAGCACGAGACGTCAGCCGCGCCGCCCTCGCGGACTCGAGTCCGTGGGTCCGCCTCGCCGCGGCGCGCTTTCTTGGCGACGAGGGTCTCGAGGTCCTCGAGGCCCTCGCGCGGGACCGCCAGATCCCCGATCAGGCGGCGGTGGAGGCGGTAGCGCTGCTGGCGGCGCGGCTTCCCATGGACCGCGCCGGCCCTCTCCTCGTGGACGTGCTCAAGAGCCTGGCCGGCGACGCGCGCCGCCAGGCCATCGACGAGCTCGGGCGGCTGCGCTATGAGCCGGCCTTGACCCCGCTGATCGTTGTGCTCGGGCGTGCGGACCCGCGCACCGCGGCCTCCGCGGCGGGGGCGCTCGGCTCCCTCCGCGACGACAGGGCGGAGCCCAGCCTGTTGAAGAGTATCGACAGCGAGGCCCACGAGCTGCGACTGGCGGCGGCCAAGGCGCTCGGCAGCCTTGGAAGCGTGCGATCGGTCCAGCCCCTGCTCACTTTGCTGGACTCGCGACGCCTCGACGCGGCGGGGCGGCAATGTGTCCGCGATGCGGTCGCGAGCATCCAATCCCGCCTCCTGGGCGCCGAGGCCGGGCAGTTGTCCATCGCGGCGGGCGTGTCCGAGAGCGGTCGCCTGAGCCTCGCCAAACCCCGCGCCGGCGCGGGCGACCTGTCGTTGGCCCCCGAAGACGACGGGACTCGCTAGGCCTCGCCCTTCCGCAGCGCTTCCTTCAGGTGGTCCATGGTCCGCCAGCACAAGGCGAGGATCGACCAGGTGGTGTTCTGCGTGCCGCCGGACACGAAAGGCGCGGCGTCGGCGAGGTACACGTTGGCCACGTCGTGCAGGCGGCAGAAGCGGTCCGTGACCGACGTCTTCGGATCGTCGCCCATGCGCGCGGTGCCGATCTCGTGGATCGACCACCCGGGGGGCAGCAGGTCGCGCCCGATCTTGATGTCCTCCGCGCCGGCCGCGCGCAGCATCTCCTCCGCGCTGTCCGCCATGTCCTTCGCCATCTTGATCTCGTTGTCGCCGAACCGATAGTCGAAGCGGAGCACGGGGATTCCCCAGGCGTCCTTCACCTCCGCGTCGAGCGACACCCGGTTCTCCTTGCGCGGCAGCACCTCCCCGAAGCCGCCGATGCTGAGCAGGGCCGGGTAGTGCTTGCGTATCGAGGACTTGAAGGCCTTGCCGAACCCGGGGATGTCGTGGGCCATGCTCGGGTACTCGCGTGCACCGCCGCCGCCCTGGAAGTGATAGCCGCGGATGAAGTCGGGATGCTTGTCGGCCATGTTGCGGAACCGCGGCACGTACGGAGTGACCGGCCGGCCGTCGTCCAGGGTGGGCTCGGTGCCGATGCGCGACGGGATGAAGCCGCTGCCCCGCGGTCCCATGAGGTGCTCGCTCAAATAGCCGCCCAGGAGCCCCGACGAGTTGCCCATGCCTTGCGGGTGCCGCGCCGACTTCGAGTGGAGGAGGATGCGCGTGCTGTCGAGGCATCCCGCGCCCAGGACGACCGCCTTGGCCTTGAAATCCATCACCTCGCGGGTGTTGGCGTCGATCACGCGCACCCCCCCTGCCCGGCCCGTGGCCTCGTCGAGGAACACCTCGGAGACGATCGAGTAGGGCCGGATGGTGAGGTTCCCCGTGTCGCGCGCGGGATAGATGAGAGCGGTGGGCGAGTGGAAGGCGGCGCTGATGTCGCAGCCGCGGTCGCACCGCCCGCGTCCCAGGCATCGCGTCCGGTACTTGTTGTTGAGAACGCCCTCCGTGGTCACCCCGGCCCGCCCGGGGATGTAGCGCCGGCCCATCTTCGCGATGGC
>Ga0326597_10003222_pt1 | contig 23740 bp, 19 predicted proteins | sample RVTome_12_FD_203789 | JGI IMG/M metagenome (GOLD analysis project Ga0326597, IMG submission 203789) | Soil microbial communities from uranium-contaminated site in the Upper Colorado River Basin, Wyoming, United States - RVT100D185 | ecosystem: Environmental > Terrestrial > Soil > Contaminated >... | reverse complement strand
CCTCGTGGTCGAGCGCTTCGACCGGCTCTGGACCAAAGACAAGCGGCTACTGCGCCTGCCGCAAGAAGACTGCTGCCAGTCTTTATCCGTGCCGCCGACGCGCAAGTACGAGTCGGATGGTGGCCCCGGCATGGCCGCAATCCTGAACTTGCTCAAGGGCAGCGATGATCCGGAAGCGGACCTGCGGTTGTTTCTCAAAGCTCAGATCCTCTTCTGGCTTCTCGGCGCGACTGACGGTCACGCCAAGAACTTCAGCATCTTTCTACGTCCCGGTGGCCGGTTCCGTCTTACACCGCTTTATGACGTGATGTCGGTGCAGCCGGCGCTCGATGCGAGCCAGCTCCGCAGGAACAAGATGAAGCTCGCGCTCGCGGTGGGCAACAGCCGGCACTATGTGGTCCATGAGATCATGCCGCGGCATTTCCTGCAGACAGGTGCCAAAAGCGGCATTCCGGCGCCCGTCGTTCAAAGCATCCTCGACGAATTCCTAAGAGCCGAACAAGCCGCTGTAAGCAAAGTCATGGAAGACCTGCCGGCGGGATTTCCGGAAGAGCTTGCTCAAAGTATCGTAGACGGCCTGCGCTCGCGCTTGCGTTTGATAGAGCGGGCCGACATTGGCGGCCGTTCGTAATGCGCCGCGCCGCTGTTACGTGCTAGGGGGTTTTTCAGCGGAATCGAAGTCAAAGTCAGACCCCGCTCCCCACCGCAGCCTTATAGCGTATTCAGCGGATCGATCCCCAAGGGCACCCGGTTCAACGCGTCGTAAGTATGGATTGTCGAGAAGTAGAAACAATAAAATCACTATAATGAAGCCTGACACCACTTACGAGTATTGAAATTTCCGCGCCCTGCGCCGCCGCGGCGACCGCCGCAGCGCCGCCTACTTGGGATACGTCGATGGAACCGCCGAGCATCGCCTGGATCGGCCGCGCGCCACCGACATAGACGATCTCCGATTCGAGACCGTATTTTTCGAAGAGCTTCAGATCATGGGCGATCCAGAACGGCGGGTTGGCGTAAGCCAGGGCGCTGAAAGCAAGGCGGATTTTCTTAGCCTGAGCGGCGTTAGCAACCGGTACGGACGAAAACGCGGCGACGGCGACAATAACAAAGAAGAGTAAAAATTGGTTTCGTCTCATCCGCTTGACTCTTACGTCGAGACATAGTTCCAAACGGGGAGGCAGTCAAGCTTTAGCCAAGCGGCAAAAATCTCGCTTGACTGAGCAGTGGGTTGGGCATGTCATGGAGTCACGTCCAGGATGTGAATCCGATGCAAAGTTTAGGGATCGGGCGGGCATCATCCAACAAAGTTGTCAACAAAAGATTATGACCCCTATGTCTATGTCGACAGCAATTCGTCTGGACACGCCAGAATGTTATGCGAGACGCCGCTTCCCGTTGTTTCGTGTTTTTGCAATTGCGACAACACGAAACAATGACGTTAACGGTGGGTTGGGTAGGCGGTCTTCACAAATCCGGACAGCGCGGCGAGTATTTTTCGTGTCTCGCGCGGATGTTTGAGCCGGTATTGCGCCCATCTGGATCAACTTCCGTCCCAGCTTCCACAAGCTAGGCGGCCTCTGACTCTTTCCATCGTGAGACTTCCCTCATCAAATGAGAGTCACCCTATGGATCACGACAGCAATTCATCTGGACACGCCGAGTGTTCTGCCTGCCCCCGGCGACAATTCGACCCCTTGAGAAAAGGGAAGCGCGTAAAAAAGTCAATTAGGCACGCCTGACCCCAATGAGACCCCAATGACAATGATGACCCCAATAACGAGAAAAAAATCCCTGGCCAAGAAAGTCCAGTCGTAGAAGTCTGCCCCCGGTGCCGGGCGGGGTGACTTAGGGGAAAGAAGTCAATAAAGACGTTTGGCCCTCGCCCCGACCCTCGCCCGCCTCATCCCTTTGGACATAATTCTTTTTTTTTGTTAGGTATTATGATATGTGATATGGGTTGATACGGATCGATATGGGTGCATCTAGATCGCCACAAAACCGCTATAATCTAAAACAAGCGGCAAGCCAGATCGGCGTTTCCGCCATCACTCTTAAGCGTTGGCTTTTATCAAAAAAGGTGGCCGAGGTAGCGCGAGACAGAAACGGCTGGCGCGTATTTACATCACAAGACATTGAGCGAATTAAGAGGTTTGCCTCAAAACTCGTTGGGCCGAAGTAAATGATTCGGGATCCTCAACTACCGGAACTCGAAGTATTTAGAAAAGTCGAGCAGAAGCTGCCATTTAGCGAGAGATTCGACTATAGTAAATACGTTTCCCCTGTTCCGAACAGCGATGTTCCCGTTCACAGATGGTTTCGCTTTAAAGAGAGTTTTTCTCCGGACCTCTTGACTGAGATCCTGCATTCGATAGCGGCTTCTTTAGGGAAGCATTTTCGCCTCCTTGATCCTTTCTGTGGTGTAGGGACTACTCTACTGGCTGCCCAGGAAAAGACAATCGGGGGCTACGACATTGAGGCAATCGGCATTGAAGCAAACCCTTTTATCGAGTTTGCCGCCCGCACAAAAGTTCGATGGCCGGAAATCGATGCTGACGCGCTGACTGATCTCGCAGCCCGGATTCTGAAAAAAAGCGACAGCTATCATCAGCGGATTCCACCTCTCTCGAGCCTAACGACTGGGCGCTGTATCAGTCGCCATCTTTCTCAACGTATCCTTGCGATACGAGAAGCTCTTAGGCATGACGGAGATACCGCCGCTCATGACGCGCTATTACTCGGGTTGGCATCTGCGATCGAGCCGGCAAGTCGAATTAGAAAAGATGGAAGGGCTTTGCGGATCATAGAAAAAGATCGACCAAACCTTACGACAATCTTAAAGGATAGGTGGGCCATAATTGCGGAGGATGTGAAATTTTTCCAAAACACTATCCCCAAGCCAAGAATACCGCGAGTTATGTTGGGTGATGGAAGAAAGATCATCGACCAAGGATTTGGCGCTGACTCATTTGATCTGGTTCTAACCTCCCCACCATACCCAAACAACATAGACTATAGCGAAGTTTATAAGCTAGAGTTATGGCTTCTAGGCTTTTTGAAAACGCAAGACGAGTTTCTGAAACTTCGGCGCACAACGTTTCGTAGTCATCCGACTTGCAGCACGCCGGAACCTTTAGCCGAGTTTGTCGCGGAACTTCGAAAGGGCCGGCTAAAGATCCTCTTGCAACCAATATTGGAACGTCTCGAAAAAATTCCTGGAAAATGGCGAGAACGTGTACTTTTGGGGTACTTTTCAGATATTTGGTTATCTCTACACCAGCAATATCAATGTCTTCGCAAAGGTGGATTTGCGATATTGGTTGTCGGGAACTCTCTTCATGGTGGGGCGTTCTCGCCATATTTGGTACCGACCGACATTGTGGTTTCAACGATTGGATCATGCCTTGGCTTTGAACTTGTCCAACTGACGATTGCCCGAGCTTCGAAGCGCCGCCTATCAGGAAATCATTTTCTTAGAGAGTCGGTCGTCATTTTCAAAAAAACCTGATGGCTACTAGGGAAACCCGGATACCGTTCGAAGCGTCAGCCAATTTGCAGCGACTGATTGGCCGAGAGCTAGTTCCTAACGAGGAAGCGGCGGTTATCGAGCTTGCTAAAAATGCGTATGATTCAGGTGCGCGCAAAGTTACCATAACCATTCAACCCGGCGGCGAGAAACAGAACAGTTCCATTGAGGTGCGAGATGACGGCCTAGGGATGACATTGGATGATGTTCGCCGTCTCTTTCTAGTGGCAGGATACAGTGAAAGACCGGATCAAATAGATAAAACAAGCCGGGTCCCAACAGGTGAAAAAGGTATCGGACGATTTGCGGCCGACAAGTTAGGCAAGCGCTTAAATGTATTGACAAAAACGCGCAACACTGCGACTGGAATTGAAATCGCAATAGACTGGGAAGACTTCAAAAACAAACGAAAAAAGTTTCAGGACATTACAGCAATTTGCAGATCTGGCCCGATACCGGCTTTTGGTGAAAAGAATGGTGGTACGATCCTATCGATCACACGATTAAGAGCGGAATGGCATCGATCTAAAATTGAATCGCTTCGAAAAGCACTTAGCGAGCTTCTTGATCCCTTTCATAAGCCGGTCGACTTCGAAATTGAATTACAGATAATCGGCTCCGAAAGGTTCTCCGGACCAGTTTCGCCGGCAGCTCCAGATCGTGCAGATATCGAGATCGATTTCAAAGTCTTAAGGGATGGGAGAGTACAAAGACGGTCATCAAAGACTACTTTCGAAGGAAAATCAAAAGAGGTCGAGACGTTGCCGAGTTCTTCAGTTTCAGCGGCATTACCGAGCCTAAGCGGCCGCTTTGCATATTTTCTAAAGAGACCGTCAAAAACTGTAAGCAAGGGGCTCAGTGGAGCTGTACGTCTATACCGAGACGGATTTCGGGTTGAACCTTTTGTCTCCCAAACTGCTGATTGGCTTGGCGTATCCGAACAGCGGGCGAAAAGAGCAGGGCATGCGCATATCGTACCATCCCGTCTGTTCGGTTTTGTTGAAATTTCGCGAAGAGAACACCCCGATTTAAATGATACCACAAGTCGACAAGCGCTTCTGAATGAAGACGCAGCGCGTGGCCTAGTAACTTTTTTAAAAGAGCAATTGCGGTTCCTTGAACAAAAGATTCGAACAGAGATTACCGAACCGCGATGGAAAGAAAGTCGGAAGCGACAAGTAGTAGAGTTTGAACAGGCTCGATTACAGACACTCGGCATCATGTCATACGGACTGGCGCACGAACTTCGTCAGCCGTTACAGTCCATACGATCAGAGGCACAGAACATCACTACTCGTCTTCAGCAGCTAAACGTCAAGGACCAAGACATAGAGGAAGCGCAATCTAGTATCGACGCTGGCATTGAGCGGATCGATAAGACAATAGGACTTCTTAGTGATATATCCCGAGGTAACAGCGACGAAGTAGCAAAGTTTGATCTCGTAAATATTATTCAGGAAGAGTGTCGCCTGTTCCGAGCGCGTTGTGCCGCTCAGGACATAAAATTAACGTTGAATCTTCCCACAAAACAGGAGGCTCACTTCAACCGCATTGCAGTTTCTCAGATCTTACTTAATCTACTCCAAAACGCTATAGATGCTCATGAAGATGTGCGTGATGGACGAGGGGCGCAGATTACCGTGGCCCTATCCAAGCAGGGACGCTTCCATCAGATAGAGGTGGTAGACAACGCGCTCGGTATCCCAGATGAGATAAAATCAAAAATTTTTAAGAAATTTGCGACGCAAAAAACGGGCGGAATGGGCGTAGGGCTGTATTATTGTCATTCAATTCTAAATGCCTGGGGTGGAGAACTGTCTTTCATATCCCGTGCCAACGTTGGAACAACGTTTACTGCACGGTTTCCTGACGGAGGCACATGATAATGCCCCATAATAGAATTTTGATCGTAGACGACGAGGAATCCGTGCTACATGCATGGCAAAGAGCACTCAAACTGGACGGTTACACCGTTTGGATCGCGAAAAATGCTGATGAAGCTTTGCATCTGTCCGATGAGCATTCATTCGAACTAGTAATCCTTGACTACATTATGCCGTCGATGGATGGCATTGAACTGCTTCGGCGTATTCGCAGACGTCTTCCTCTAATTCGATCAATTTTGATTTCCGGAAAAGTTGAGAAAGACGTTAGCGAAGCTGATGTAAATAATATGATCCGCGAATCGATAGAAGTTGACATCTACTTACACAAGCCGGTTTCGAACGAGGGATTATTGAGTAGCGTCAAAGAATTACTCTCACGTGAACCCAGAGACCGACCCTGGGAGGAAATTGCCCAACAAACAGTTGATGCAAAGAAGTCATCCAGGCGACAATCACAGGAAGCCTCGAAACGTCTAAGAGGGATACTAAATAAAAAAGGTCGCAAGAGGTAATATATTGCGTATATATTTCTTTGATACCTCTGCCCTGCAATATCGATATGTCCAGGGAACCTTCACACGGTTGATTCGACGCCTCATATCCGACCGCAGATCTAGTTGTTATATTGCGGATGTGACTGTCCTTGAGATTTCCGGCGCACTCGCAAAAACTTGTCGACGAGAGGGTTGGGATGTGGTGAAATTTGATACCTTTAATGACCGTTTTTGGGCCGATCTTGCGGCCAGACGATTAAAAGTATGTACGACCGCTAACCGTGATTTACTCAGAGCTAAGGATTTGATTCGTTTCGCAGGCGTCGCAAAAAGGAAAAACTTGGGCAGTGCAGACGCATTGATCGCCGTTTGCTGTCTTGAACTCGCGCTGGAGAAGGGAGAAAAGGTAACATTTTACCTTGAGGATAGAAAACTCTATGGAACACTTAAGGACGTGAATGCTTTCCAAGCTGGGCTAAAGTTGCGCCTTCTTCGTAATTGAGCCGGGACCTTCAGAACTCAGTGTAAACCGATAATTCGATCTCTGGATTAACAGAATGCCTCCTACGACGGACCGAAGGCCTCTGCTTACCATAAGGAACCTGACGGTCGAATTCCCGACAAAGGGGCATGGAACATTACGAGCGGTCGACGGAGCAGACTTGGAAATTGGTCTTGGGGAGGTGCATGGATTGGTGGGAGAGTCAGGTTCCGGAAAGACGGTTCTGGCACTCTCTATCCTTAGGCTAGTCGATCCGCCCGGACGCGTGACTCACGGTGAAATCTTGTGGCAAGAAACAAACCTGCTGGTGATACCGGAGCGGGAAATCATTCAAGTGCGCGGGCAGGATATCGCCATGGTCTTTCAAAATGCACCTGGCAGTCTCAATCCCGCTCTTCGAATCCAAAAGCAACTTGTCGGTCTATTGAGATACCGGCGTGGCATGAGCAAAGCTGAGGCGCGATATGAGGCGTCAAGGCTGATCGGCGCCGTACACCTCCAGGAGCCGGAGCGAGTTCTGAGCAGTTACCCGCACGAATTAAGTGGTGGCATGGCACAACGTGTCGCTATTGCGATGGCTCTGGCTTGTAAGCCGCGTCTTCTCATCGCCGATGAACCCACGACTGCACTGGATGTTAGAGTCGCTGCACAACTGCTCGACCTTCTTCGCGAACTAAGAGAGAGTTTTGGGCTCAGCATTTTGCTGATTTCCCACGATCTCGGTGTAATTGCCCGGCTCTGTGATAGCGTTTCCGTAATCCATGCCGGACAGATTATTGAGCGGGGCGATGCGGAAGAAGTACTAAGCATGCCAACCCACCCTTACACAAAAGCGTTACTTGAGGCCGCACTCGTCCTAGCGCCATTACAGAAAACCGGTTTGCCATCAATGAGCCGTTGAGTAAGCCACCTTCAGAAATACTCACTTCTGCGTTTCAAATTCACTGCTCATTGTTCAAGGTATTGCGGGTGTCTCAGAGAAATCCCGAATTCGTATGCAATCGAAGAATAGTCTCCTGTTACTTGCTCGCATATCAGCGGATCTAACGGCGCTTAGTCAGCTCTATATTTGCTGGCTTTTCTTCGTCATTCCTGCCGGTGTGCTTCGTGCTGCATTGAGTATCGCCATGACGTCCTGGATGGCGCTGTTAACCAAACGAGCCACTTCATTCTTAATGTTAATGTCACGTTGCTTCGAAAAAGCAGAGTCACTGTTCTTACCTATGGGTTTCTGAAATCGGACATGCCATCTCAGTCGCGCAAAAACCTGACTCAAAATGGAGCGGGCGCCACGTATTGACAAAGTATCCCGCGAAACCAAAGGAACCAGTGAGTTCAAAAAATCAACTTCTACATATTCGCAGAGTAGTGAGGGCTGGAATTTCCTTCTATTAACCCTTCCAATGAAGTGTTCTAGCAGATTGGATTGCTCACTATCTTTGTAATTCTCAATCATGTTCTTGACGAGCACCCACCATTGCGAATAAAAAAGGGACTTCAGGAATGCTTCGCCGTCTTCCTCGCTTACTCGCGAAAGCGGATGTACAACGCGTAACTGGTGGCTGATTCGGGTCCAAAAGTCCTGAGGTGGTTTCTGAGCTAGATCATCGATGTGCTGGCTGGCGGCCAGAATATACACCGGAGACCCCTCCGCCCCAAGTTCACGCGTGGCCTGCTCCAAGGGACGGAGCATCGCACCGAGGAACTCAGGCTGAGCTTTGTTGAGTTCATCAATGAAAATTACAGGACTGTTAGGTTTCGTTTTTCGGGTCAGCTGACCCGAAAAACGATCATTTATCTTTTTGCGCAGTATCTCGCCGGGAGTGATCTTTGAGCTAATCATTTCACTTTGAATATCAACCGCCGTAGTTTCTATGAAAAGCGACTCGGCTTTTTCTAATTCTGGCCGGGCTAACTTGTTGCCATAGTAAATAGCCTTGCACAGATTTTCCTTGCCGGTGCCGGGTTCACCGGTGACCAGCGCGGCTTTAATGCTTTTATCGACTAGGAGCGAGTTTAGCGTCGATAGATTGCGTTGCATCGCGCTGCCGCATCCTGCGACGCATTCGTAGCGACTAAGGATTGTTCTGTACAAACGCTCGAATGCTGATCGGCAATTCTTATCAAAGTAAATTGGGGTATTATCTTGCAAAAAGTTGGTCGGAAGGGGAATGCTTTGGAGGCAACTCCTAAACGGGTCAGAAGCAAATATATGAATCCGCTCAAATGATCCTTCGACCTCAGTCTTCTTGTTTATTTTATATCGGTTATAAACCACGATTTCCGGCAATCGCTTCTTTACAGATCTCGCATTCGCATTTAGACGTCTCGCACTTTTGGTCATCAAACCCACTTTCGCGCGCTGCCAAGGCCGGAAAATTTGTTTCCAGTAAGCAATGTGCTTTTCGCATACCTCCTCTTCCGGGGCGCTGAAATACGCGCATCTGACTTCCTTTGCGACGTCGTTTGTACCAAATACAAGTAAATTAAATTCAATATCTTTGGTCCACAGAGTTACGCTATCACACTGGATAATCCCGGAATCGTTTTTTTGGACCATTTCGTCCCAAATAATATGATCGAGTGGGGATGCTGGGCCAAGAGAACTCTTTTTTATGACGGTTGCTCTGAGTGCGAGTGAGGAGCGTGATGATGTCAGTTTATATTCGTGTGGTTTGGAGACAACCGGTTTCAGGCCCTCGGGGTAGAGATAATCGAAATGATGCTCCTTTTTTTTCTCGTCGCGTGGCGTACGTCTTATCACGAACGACGCCTCCTATTTTCTGAAAACCCACTCAATGCAAACACTGCCGCGAACGATGCGGAGACAATCACGGTGGGAGGCAGCCAGAGCCACCAGGCGGCGGGAAAAAGTTCATACCCGGTTCTTAGGAGTGAACCGAGCCGCGGGCTTCCGCCGCTCGCACCAAGATATGCGGTTAATATGCTAGCAGAAAGCATAGCGGGCCAACTTGCGACCCACGCGGCCCGAATTGGATCGAGGAGGTTAGGGAGCAAGTGTCCAATTATCAACCGTAACCGGGTGTTGCCAAATCCACGAGCTGCCTTGATGTATTCGGATTGCCATTCCTGGGAGATCGCCGTTTGCAGGATAAGTGCCGCACTCCCCCAAAGCAGGCACCCTACCGTCAACGGAAATACGAAGGGCGCGTCACCGAAAATACTGTATAGGAGCAACAGAACGGCGATCAGGGGTGTCGCAAAGGAGAAGGTCGAGGCGATTCGGAAGACAAACCGCCCCAGCTGGTTTCGATATATTGAACCAAAAATTGCAATAAGGAATCCCAACAGTAAGGCAAGGCTGGCCGCGCTGGCCACGTCCAGCATCGTCAAGGCCGTGCTCTTTAGAAGCACGATAAGAAATGACCCTCCTAAGGCATCGCTACCCAGCCAATTATCGATTGATGGCGGCGCGTAGAGGGCGGGGAGTGTGCTCATGACTGTTTCCCGACTCGTTTTTACACAATACCCTGCGATGTCCGAAGCCGGAGAGGTAATGGCAAAGAGCAAACCGCGCGAACGGCGAGCGCGGCATATGTGATGAAAGTACTGATCGCTACCACACCGAGCAGCACGGGCACATCACCCAATTGAACGGCATCAACCAATACTGTTCCGAGCCCCGGTAATGAAAAGACATACTCAACCGCAACTACCCCTGTAACACTCATGATCAGTACTTGCGCAAACACGTCGCCCATCGCCGTAATTAGGAAAGGCCAGCCCTGTTGCAGCAGTGCGCGCTGTGGAGAATAACCGACCGCCAAGGCGCCGCGATACCAAGCAGACTGAACGATGTAGGCCCTAGCTGTTCGTAACCTTGGGATAGCGAACCCGAGTCCAGGCAATGCCACGCAGATGGTTGGTAGGATGAGTGTTCTCCATAGCGGTACGCCAGCGGAGCGAAAGCCATAACGAGGCAGGCCCAAAAATTCCGGCAGTCCACTGTGTGTCAACCAAAGCGCTGTAACGAATGCAGGAATGGCGGCGAAGAGGAGCCATAGCGTCGAGAGCTTCCCAAACGCAGTCATGCCTCGGATTTCCCGAGTAACGGACCGCCAACCTACCGTAACGCCTAGCGCAATCAATAACGATATGGCCGTTGCGCTAAGCGCCAGTCCGATAGACAGACTGGTTGCAGAAGTCACGATCTCAATGACTGGAGTGCGAGTCCGCCACGAAACGCCCCAATCACCTATCAACATCCTGGCGGCGCGAGAAAACGACTCGACCATTAGCGGGCGATCTAGACCGAACTCCGAAATGAATAGCCTGCGAGTGGCCGGATCGGTCAATGGGCCGGCCAATTGGGTCGCGGGGTCAGGCGATAGCGCACGCACCAATGCCGCCAACACGAACCAAACGATGAACCAGCTCGCAATCAGGTAAGCTATCTCACTGGCCGCGATTCTCACTCGCCCCAGTAGGGTTGAGTTCCGCGTTTGCGAGAAGCATGACCGAGACCGGACTGATAGTGAAGTTTCGGACATAAGGTTTCGTCAACATTAACGGGGTCTCATAATACAGAGGTATCCAGGGCATCGTACTATCGAGGATCTTCTTGATTTCCGCGCGAACCTTCTTTCCCTCTTCGTCTACCTCAAACTTAAGACGACTGGCGACCTTATCCAATGCCGAGTTTGAAAATCCAGTGAAATTGGGAACTGGTCTTGAAGCTGAAAGCAGTGCAGTAAGAAAATTCGCCGAATTAGGATAGTAAGGGGACCAGTAAATTAGGGTGAGATCTGGCTTCACTTCGCCAACAGACGCGAAGAGAGCATTAATGCTGGCACTTGGAAATAGTCGAACTGTGGCTCCACGGTTTTCCAGCCACCGTTGAAGTAACACAATGATCACATCGTCTATACGCGATGAAACGTAAGCCACCTTAACTGTCCGACCACGAAGCGAGGAATCAGAAGAAACATCCGATTTCGGCATTGGAACGTCTGTCCAAGGCGGAGCATCGAAAAGAACATCTGGTGGCAACATTAGAGTTTTGATTATCTTACCCAATGGCCCGATGGCCGATTTTGCAAGCTGCTCATGGTCAAACGTTGCAGCTAGAGACCGGCGCAGCGCGGTGGAAGCTCCAAACGCATACTGTTCGCCTATAAGCGGTGCCAGCAGGTGCAGGCGACAGACCTTTCCTGGACGTACAACGAGTGCTTGTGGAAAACGCCTCTGGATTTCGTCTAACGAAGTAATGTCGGAAAGCTGAACTAAGTCGGCTCCGGCGACATCACGCACATCAACGGTTCCTCGGTCAAACTCGTTTGCGATTTGTGCTTCCGAACGAAAAAAAATGAAACGAGCTTGAGCGATGGTGGGAGAGCGGGGCTGCCACCCGTTACCGCGACCATATTGAGGGTTCCGTTCAAGAAGGACATACTCGCTAGGTACCCATTCCTTCAGCTTGAATGGGCCAGTGCCAACCGGGTGAGAGCCGAATTGATCCCCGTAGAACTTTACAGCCTCTGGCGGAACAACAGCAGTGGACAACACGGTAAGACGTGCCAGGAAATCACGGTCTGGCTCGGTGAGCCTAACACGAATCGTGCGGTCGTCCACCCGTTCCAACCCTGGTACGTCATCGGAATTGCCACTGGCGAACTTGTCTGCTCCCACGACGGACGTCGACAGGGCCCACGAATTGAGCGATCCGAGTTTGGGGCTGAGTCCTCGCTTCCACGAAAAGATTACGTCGTCCGCTGTGACCCGTCTACCTTTGTTTCCGGGAAAGCTTGGATCATCAGTAAAACTGGCATCGCGCAAATGAAATGTCCATACCCGAAAGTCCGGGGATGGTTCCCATTTTTCCGCGAGAGCGGGAACGAGTTCGCCAGAAGCACCGACGGCAACCAGACACTCAAAGATCTGCAAATCGAGGTTATATTGGACAAGTTCTGCTGACTTTATTGGATCGAGACTTTGGAGGGCGCTACTAGCTAAGATTGGAATTCGAAGTTCGTTCCGTGTGACTGCGGGTTTTCCAAGCGGTGCGTCGGCTGGTTCACGCCTAAGTAGTATCGAGGCCAAAACAACAACGAGCCCCAATACGACAAGGTAGCCTAACCACCGGTAAAGTCGAGTGTTACTAGTAGGCATCTAGGATTGTCAAGCGGCGGCAACGTTGTGAACTGGAAAAGATCGCGGGAAATATTCCACTGGATTACTTTCGACCTTGGAGCCTACAAAATTCAAGAACCATTGCAGAGATTCTCCTTCGAGGGACCGTTGAGCATCACGGAATTCACTCCAAATCAGTTCCAAGGCGCGGATCGCGTCCGGGGAATGGATCAACTCACGCACCGAGTTTCGGCGCAAATCACCGATACCATGCCAGCCAACTCGAGCCATGGAGCGGCAACTGGAAATCCCTCCGTCATCTGCGACACGGATGGTCCGGATAAAATGATGCGGATAAAAATTTAGGCCAACAAGCAACTCGCGATCTCCACAAGTTTCTCGCAAGAACAGAAATCCAGCTTCGTCAATTACCAAGTGAGCGTCATCGAGAATGCCTCGTTGTGCCAGCTTGACGATAACCCAGAAAGTCGATGCCTCAGCTTCAAGAACAATTGATGAAGTTCGTCCTTGCCTGAAAGATTCGAATAAGTGGGCATAACCTTCGGTTGCTTCAGGCGGCGTAAGGGCAAGCGAATTTTCTGCTTCGTCCGCCAATTCATACGGGTGAAAGGCCGAATAGTCGACGCCAAATTCCAGTGACCAAGCGGCAATCTCTACCAGACAATTGATGTTTTCAGCGTTTACCGTAGTGTTCGTTAGAAGCCGCTTGTCACTAACCGAGCGGAAGGTGCGGACTCCTTGCGCAAGTTTTTTATGCACACCGTGACCTCGAATGCGATCATGCACTTTTGGTGGTCCATCGAGACTCACGTTTAGCACTGTAAGCGAGGAGTCGTGCAATCGGACCGCGTTCTTGTCGAGAAGTGTCGCATTTGTCGTCAAGCCAACCGATCGGGCTTTAGCGTCCCGAGCGGCGTCCAGAACAGTCCAAAGTTCTCGCCGAAGGAGGGGCTCCATACCAGGCACAACTACATCTATGAGCCCATCCTTTACCGACTGCACAGTTAGGCGGTAATAATCCGCTTTGCTGAGGATACCCTTGCTCTCGTGGGACGCGACATAGCAATGCCGGCAATGAAGATTGCATTTACCTGGCATCCAAAGTTCAATACAGTGCAGGTGCTTTCCACTGGTACGTTCCGCAGCTTGTGCGGCTGTTAGTCGCAAATCGGCTCCGATATCTATAATTTGACGCCAAGTATCGAAGTCGTCTTGATGTACCGATCGCAAGCTACCGGTGCATCCGTTCATGATCGAGCCTGCTGGCATAAAGCAACCCTACCTTAGTTTTTTATAATGCGAACTTCTTGTAGTCTAGTCCAGTAAGGGTGGAAAATGCAATGATATCGCATCTGAACACCTCAGCCGAACATCTCCGTCAGGTTCTCGGAACACAAAAGCACGTTCACAGTGTTTAGACGAACAAGTACAGAAATTGGGTATTTCGCACCAGTCCGGCCGGGCGTTTCTAGGCATTCAGAAATTGCTGCTGTCTCCAAAAAGGTCTCAATCAAAAGACATTAAAGGCCCGTCCACGGGGTCGAGGCCCGTACAGTCGCTGGCACTATAGGTTAAAATGGGCGACAAAATCTAGCGTCCGGCGCCTTTCGATAACTCAAAACCACGCTAACTACGCCGCTGCGCCCTTTCTAATCCGATTAACCGCTCGAATATCCTAGTCGCAGCATCTTATCAAGCGGCGCGTCCGCTGGTGCTCGTATCGACTCGTGGATTTGGGGTCGGCGTGATATTTGCTATTTTTAGATAACGTTGCCAGGCTTTGATTGGTTGATTATTGGCAACGAGCATCAAAGCCTCTGTTTAACGCCAGCCGGACTTTCACTTACGACGATCTGAATCGGCTGCAAATCGCTTCCGGCACCTTCGGTTCGGGACAACCGTTCCAGAACTGCTGCATGTCTACCGCCCCATCGGCATTATCGACAACAAGTGCGGGGTAACGTTCACCTACGGCGACGCGATGCATCTCTCGGCGGTGATCTTCAACCCGGCCACGGGGAAGAACTACACCTACGACGCCGACATTTGGTTCAATCAAGATCTCAGCAAATGGACAATCTGATCGACGCAGACTTCCGTATTGCCGTTGAGCGTCCTGAGGTGAATTTCGGGCGCTTCCGGCGGCTCGTAATCGCTGTCGATGCCGGTGAAATTTTTTAGTTCCCCGCGCCGCGCCTTCGCATACAGCCCCTTGACATCGCGGCGCTCGCACTCCTCCAGCGGCGTATCCACGAATACTTCAATGAACTCGCCGTCCTCGAATAAGCCGCGCGCCAATTTGCGCTCCGCGCGAAATGGTGAAATAAAAGCGACGAGCACAATCAGTCCCGCATCCACCAGGAGTTTGGCGACCTCGGCCACCCGGCGAATGTTCTCCACGCGGTCCTCCTCGGTAAATCCCAAATCCCGATTGAGCCCGTGGCGCACGTTGTCGCCGTCCAGGATATAGGTATGCTTGCCGTCGGCGTGCAAGCGCTTTTCCAACAGGTTGGCGATCGTCGACTTGCCTGAGCCCGAAAATCCCGTGAACCACAAGCAGCCGGCTCGCTGATGCTTCATCTCGGCGCGGACCGTTTTGGTTACCTCCAGCGCCTGCCAATGAACATTAACGGCGCGACGCAGCGCGAAATGGATGATCCCCGCACCGACGGTCTCATTGGTCAGTTTGTCGATGACGATAAACGCGCCCAAGCGCTTGTTCTCTTTATATGACGCGAACGGCACGGAGCGATCGAAACTAACGTTGACCGTGGCGATCTCGTTTAAGCCCAGCGTCTTGGCGGCGAGATGGGCGCCGGTATTGATGTCGAGATGATGCTTGATGTGGGTGATGCTTACGCTCGCAGACTTGCTGTGGATGAGAGCCGCATAAGGACGGCCGGGAAGCAGCGGATGCTCGCTCATCCACAAAAGATCCGCCTCGAACTGATCCGCCGATTCAACCGGATTTGACCCGGCGGCGATGACATCTCCCCGGCTTGCGTCAATCTCATCCTCAAGCACCAAGGTGACGGACTGTCCGGCGGTCGCTTCGGCGATGGAGCCGGTACCGACAACGATCTCCTTGACGCAGCTGGTCACGCCCGAGGGGCTGATGCGCACGCTGTCGCCGGGCTTGACCGAGCCGCTACCGACCCGTCCGGAGAATCCGCGGAAGTCGAGATTGGGTCGGTTGACCCATTGCACCGGCATCGCGAATGGCTGGGCGGCCTCGCGCCCCTCCGTTGGAACGGTTTCGAGCCACTGCAAAAGGCTCTGCCCCTCATACCAAGGCATCGCAGCATGACGCGGATCGACTACATTGTGACCTTCCAGCGCCGACAGCGGAATCGCCGTGATCGTCTCAAAGCCCAGATCCTGGGCAAAGCGACGATAGGCAAGTTCGATCTCGTCAAAGACCAGTTGCGACCAGTCTACGAGATCCATCTTGTTGACCGCCAGCGCGACGTGCCGGATGCCGAGCATCGAGACAATCCGGCTATGGCGCTTGGTTTGAGTGAGAACTCCTTTACGGGCGTCGATGAGCAAAACCGCCGCCTGAGCGGTCGACGCACCGGTCGCCATATTGCGGGTGTACTGCTCATGGCCCGGCGTATCGGCGACGATGAAGCGCCGCCTGGGTGTGGCGAAGAACCGGTAGGCGACGTCGATGGTGATGCCCTGCTCGCGTTCGGCCTGCAAACCGTCGACCAGCAGCGCGAGGTCGAGGCGCTCGCCCTGGGTGCCGAATTTTTTGGAGTCCGCATTGAGCGCCTCCAGTTGGTCCTCGAAGATCAGCTTGGTTTCGTAGAGCAAGCGGCCGATCAGCGTCGACTTGCCATCGTCGACGCTGCCGCAGGTAATGAAGCGCAGGGTATCCATTTAAAAATACCCCTCCTGCTTTTTGCGCTCCATGGAGCCGGCGCCATCGTGATCGATAACTCGTCCCTGACGCTCGGAAGTCGTCGCGCCCAGGGTTTCGGCCACGATCTCGTCGAGCGTCGTCGCCGTGCTTTCAACCGCGGCGGTCAGCGGGTAGCAACCGAGTGTGCGGAAGCGCACCATCAGGGTTTGCGGTTTTTCACCGGGCTCCAGCGGCAGCCGGTCATCGTCGACCAAAATCCATTGGCCGTAACGTTTTACCACCGGACGCCTGGCGGCGAAGTACAGCGGCACGATCGGAATGTTCTCCTGGCGGATGTAAGCCCAGACATCGGCCTCCGTCCAGTTGGAAAGCGGGAAAACCCGGATTGTTTCGCCGGCGTTGATCCGCGTGTTGTAAAGATTCCACAGTTCGGGACGCTGGGTTTTGGGCTCCCAGCGATGGCCCGGCGCGCGAAACGAAAAGATACGCTCCTTGGCGCGAGATTTTTCTTCGTCGCGCCGGGCGCCGCCGAAGGCGACGTCGAACCCGTGCAGGTCGAGCGCTTGTTTCAGCGCTTCGGTTTTCATCACATCGGTGTGGTACGCCGAGCCGTGGGTGATCGGTCCGATCCCCTCGGCGGCGCCGCGCGGGTTTGTGTATATGATCAGCTTGAAACCGATTTCCGCGGTCCGCCGCTCCCGGAACGCGATCATCTCGCGGAACTTCCATGTGGTATCGATGTGCATCAGCGGGAATGGGATCGGTCCGGGGTAGAAGGCCTTTTGCGCCAGCCGCAGCATGACCGAAGAGTCTTTGCCGATGGAGTACAGCATCACCGGCTTGGCGGCGGTGGCCGCCACTTCACGGATGATTTCGATCGATTCGGACTCGAGATCTGAAGAAAAATCGTCGCCCATAGGTTATTTCTTTATCCTGATCGAATTCTTCGTACGGAACGTGACCGTTGGCTTAACCGATCCTTTGACATTTCATATTACTTGCCAGCGCGAAATTTCCTAGAGGGGGGCACTCACCAATGCTGTTTCAAGGTTGTTCGGCGCTAAACAGCGCGCTTTGCGGCTAACATACGATGGGCCGACGCGGCGCATTCCGCGACGAGGGCCCCCATTTTGGGATGCGCCGGTTCGAGATCGGGCTTCAGTCCGAATTGCTCGAGCACTTGCGTGCAAACCGGGCCCACCGATGCAACGACGATTTTTTGCAAGGCGATTCGCAACCCATCCTCCGCCTTGTCATCGGCCGCGACTTTGAATAGGTGTTCCACCTGCGCGCCGTTGGTAAAAAGCGCCAAATTCACCTCGCCCTGCGAGATTTTTTCGATCGCCGCGCGCAAGGGTCCGATATCTTCGGGCAAAGCCCAGCGATAAATCGGAACCGGCGTGACCGAGGCGCCCAAGCTCTCCAGGGCGGCGACGAGCTGAGGATTAGGAATACCGTACTCCTGGACCGCGATCCGTTTGCCGCTTAAATCTATTCTCGACGACAGCGTTGCCAAGATCTCGCGCCAGGTATTGGGCTCGGGCGCAGTGAACGCGGGTTCCAATCCCAGCTCTTTGAGCGCGGCGACGGGCTTCGGGCCGCGCGCGACCAGCATCGTTTTACGTAGCGCCGCAACAATGCGCTCCTGAGGAAATTGCGTGCGCAGCGCTTCGTTGAGCGTCCGGGTGCCGACGCCGGTCATGAGAATCAGCAGGTCGAACTTTCCTGACTCGAGTTGCGGCAAGAGGTCGAGAGCGGCGTGGTTCTCGCTCAACGGAATCTCCCGCATCGAGGGCGCGACGATCGGATCGCCGCCGTAGCGGCGGATCAGCTCCGCCATTTCCTTGGCGCGGCGGCTTTCGAAGGAGACGACCCTAAGCCCTTGCAGGCTCGATTTCGCGGTGGATTCCATCGGAAGCTGGATTGTACGGCATAGGATCGGCCCATTGCAAATTCCATTGCAACTTGTCCGCCAGGGATACGACGTCGCCGACGACGATCAACGCCGGCGGTTTTAACAGCGCGCTTTTCTCGACGATATCCGCTAACGTGCCGAAAACGGTTTCCTGTTCTTCGGTGGTGCCCCGGCGAATGACGGCCACGGGCGTTTCCGGGGCGCGTCCATGGGCAAGCAGCTTGGCGACGATGATCGGCAAGTTGCTCAGCCCCATGAGAATCACGAGCGTATCGACCGCGGTCGCGAGTTTGGCCCAGTCCACGGAATCCTGCGCCTTGCGCGCCTCATGGCCGGTGACCACGGCGAACGAGGAGGCGAACTTCCTGTGCGTGAGCGGAATTCCCGCGTAGGTCGGCACCGCCACCGCCGAGCTGACGCCGGGAACGATCTCGAAGGGAATCCCGGCGTCGGCCAGCGCTTCGGCCTCTTCGCCGCCGCGGCCGAAAACAAACGGGTCGCCGCCTTTGAGCCGGACCACTACGTGGCCAAGGCGAGCACAGCGAATGAGAACTTCATTAATTTCCGACTGGGCGATGCAGTGCCGGCCCGCCTGTTTGCCGACAAAAATTCTTTCGGCAGTGAATGGCGCCTCTTCCAGCAATGCCGGATTGACCAGTTGATCGTAGACGATCACTTCCGCGCCGCGCAGTAATTCCAATCCGCGCACCGTCATGAGACCGGGATCGCCCGGCCCCGCGCCGACCAGATAAACTTTCCCTTTGCTCATGATCTGGCTCCTAACGTGGTTAAGAGAAACTCTTTTGCTTGCTCAGGCCGCCCCGCTCGGATCAAGCGCCGAAACTCCCCCTTCAACGCGCTGTTCCACGCGCCGGCGTCCGCGTTGAGAGATTTCTCCTTCAACTGCGTTCTTACCTCTGAGGCGACTTGCACCAGTTGAGCGTGCTCCGCGGTGAAATAATCATCCATCTCTTCGCGGATCGCGCGCGTCACCGCCGGGCTGGCACCGCCGGTCGAAACCGCGACCGTTAAATCACCGCGCCGGATCACTGCGGGCAATATGAAATCGCAGCGATCCGGATCATCGGCTGCATTCACCCATACACCGCAACTCTTGCCCTCCTGATAAACTCGATCATTGACGTCGGCGTGGTCGGTCGCGACGAAAACCAATTCATGGCCCGAGAGATCGCCATTCTGATAACACCGCGCGGTTAGTTGAATCGAGTTGTTTTTCGACCAATGGGAAATGGCTTCCGTAACCTTCGGACTGATAACCGTCACCGCAGCGCCAACCTCAAGCAAGCCCGCGACTTTCCGCTCGGCGACCACCCCGCCCCCGATCACCAGACAGCGACGTCCGTTCATTTCCACAACGATTGGAAAGTAGCTCATCAGCTGCGTCTCCCGTTGAAACGAATTCCAGGCATTTCTCCGTTGCCGACTTTAACACACGGAAGGGCGCCCGTCACGGCGGCTGCGACCAAGGTCCCGATCGCGGTGATCGGGTATTCGAATCCTGCACCAAACATCACGAGTCCCGTTTCATTCGTCCTGCCTATTTCCCGCCCAGTTTCCGATCTTGAAACGTTAGATTCCTTCGCCCGCGCCTCTCATGTGTAGGCCACACTCCCTGGTTTCGGGCTTTTCCCACCACCAACGGCCGGCGCGGAGATTTTCTCCGGGCTTCACCGCTCGCGTGCATGGCGCGCAGCCGATGCTGGGATAGCTTTGGTCATGAAGTCGATTGTAGGGTAGGTTGTGCTTCTGGATATAGTCCCACACCTGGTCATAGCTCCAATCGATCAGCGGATTGATCTTCACAATCCCACCGTGGTCGTTATCCAATTCGACCCTGCGTACTTCCGCGCGGGTCACAGCCTGCTCGCGGCGCAACCCGGTTATCCACGCGTCGAGATTTTTCAGCGCGCGGTTCAGCGGCTCCACCTTGCGAATTGCGCAGCACAGCTTGCGCAGCTCCACCGAGCTGTAGAAGAGATTTAGCCCGTGGGTTCGAACCATCTCTTGCACTTTAAGGGCGTCGGGAAAGTAAACTTCGACCGCCACGCCGTAGCGCTGCCGTATCGCGTCCATGCAATCGTAGGTTTCCTGATTGAGCCGTCCGGTGTCCAAGGTAAAAACGCGAAAGTCCGAGCCCCTCAGCCGATGTGCCATATCGATTAGAACCGACGACTCGGCTTGAAACGATGAAGCGAAGGCGATGCCGTCCTGAAAGGTTTGGAAAGACCACTCCACAAGCTCCTCGGCCGACAGCCGCTCCAGTTCCACGCTCTTCGTTCCCCAATCGTCTCTTGCTAAGTTATAAAACATCGTCGGCCTTTCTAATCATTTAGTTAATACGCGCCTGCCCGTTCGCCTTCGATCCCACATGGTTCAGCAGCACCGCGAGTTCCACCGGCGCCATCGCTTGGATACGCAGACGCACGCGCCGGCGCGCATCGCTCTCTTGCTGAAGGGAAACCGGCGCGCCGCCGAAAAGCCGGCTGACAAACGACTCGATCTCGCCCTTGAACGCCTGATAGCTTTCGTCGCCATTCGGCGCCAGCAGCCGGTCATTGAGCGCGATTTTAAATTCATCGAAGCGGAACTCAATTTTTCTTTGCAGCGCCGGTTCCGCTTGGAAACGCCGGCAGTTTTCCAGGGCGCTTTGAAATACCCTGGCCAGTCTTTCTTGATTCGTGCCGTCGAGCGGCGCCTTCTGGCTGAAAAGAAAGCCGCGCCGGCCGCCGGTCTCGTCGATGCTCACGTAGAATCCGGGCGCGACCAAAACGATCCCCGGCCCCTGGTGCATATGGCTGTAGTCCGCCACGTCGTGGTAGACGCCGTCGCTGGCCTGAATCCAGCCGTGGAACACATCAATGAAAGCCGTGAGCGGCACGGGCTCGGGCTCCACGGCGAAGAATTTAATTTCGATCTTTTGTAGCTCCATCTTTTTCCCCGATCACGCGCTCGGCTGAGCGGCGCTTTCAAGCTTGACCGCGCTCTGAACCGCGCCGCGCAGGCGGTTGTGACAATCGTGGGCGGCGTCGATAAAAAGCTGCGCTTCCTGCAATAATTGCACCGCCCGGTCGCCGTCCGCAGTTTTACCTTCTCTGACGAAATCCGTCGCCTTGAAAAAGTACTCGGCGAATTTGCCGCCGGCATACTTATCCCAGAAGAGCTGCGTGTCGTAGAACCGCCGGGTGAATTCCGCAATGATCTTATTTTCATCTTCCGAGATGCCGGGATCTTCGCTCTTGACCAGACCCTGCGCGGCGTGAAGCATGGAAGCGTAGGCTGCCTTGACCGCGTCCTGCGAGCGCCCGTCGTCGAGGAGCAACTGCGCCTCGAACAACTCGCGCTCGCTGGCGGCCAGGGCGAACTCCGCTTGGCTCACCACCTCGCCGGCGCACTCGCCGACGCCCATGTCCTCCAGGGTAAACTCCCGCGGATCGCCCCAATCCGTGTAATACGAGCGATCCACTTCCGGCGCGGGAATCTTGGTGAGGTCTTCGAGCAAATCCTTGACCGCCTTCTTGCCCACGCGCGCGACAAAATTTTGAAACCGTTCGTCCTTTTCGCGCCGGCGCACGTAGTACTCCGTGATCGATAGGAGCGCCTCGGGAATCCGCTTCGACGGCACGGCGCCGATCGCCACGCCGTACTCGCCGGCGTTGTCGTGGAACTTGCCGCCGAGGACGACTTGGAAATGCGGCACCTGGAATCCTTTGACGTTGCGGTTGATGCCGTAAAAACCGATGTCGGCGATGTGATGCTGGCCGCAGGAATTGAAGCAGCCGCTGACCTTGATGCGAAGATTTTTGACCGCCGCGTCCAGCTCCAAACTCTTTTCGCCGAGGCGAGTGCGCAGCTCGCGGGCGAGGCCGCGCGAGGAAGCGATCCCCAACTTGCAAGTGTCCGTCCCAGGGCAGGCCGTCACATCGACGATGGTCGCCGCGTCCGCCGCGCCCAAGCCGATGGCCTTGATCGCCTGGTAGAATTCCGGCAGATCCGCTTCGCTCACCCAGCGGAAGAGAATGTTCTGCTCCACCGTCGTACGCAGCGTGTCTTTGACGAAGCGCCGCGCAATGTCGGCGAGGGCGCGCAACTGATCGGCGCTGGCATCGCCCAGCGGCAGCGTCACCGTGGCCGCGACGTAGCCGGGCTGCCTCTGCTTGTAGACGTTCGTCGCATACCAGGCCGCGAAGCCTTCCGGGCGCTGATGGCCGTTGAGAGTAACGCCGGGCTTGAGCGGTTGTTCGCTTGGCTCGTTCACCGAAGACAGGAAATCGGTCCAGCGCGGATCGGGCAAAAGTTTCTGCCGCTCTTCCAACACGAGCTTGCGAAACTCCTCGATGCCGAGGTGCGCAATTAAAAATTTAATGCGTGCGCGGGCGCGGTTGCGCTTCTCGCCGAGACGCGCAAAGACGCGCGAGATCGCCTGCATCGTCGGCAGCAGCTCCGCTTCCGGAAGAAATTCATCGAACAACTTCGCTTTGTACGGCACCGATCCCAAACCACCCCCGACGTAAAACGCGAAACCGCGCTGCGTTTTGCCGTTCACGATCCGGGTCTTGGCGATGGCGCCCATGTCGTGCATCGTCACCAGGCCGCAAGGATTTTGCGCGCAGCCGGAAAAGGCGACTTTCACCTTGCGCCCGAAGTCCTGCGTGTCGGGATGGCCCATTAAAAATTTCGCGCAAGCCTTGGCGTACGGCGTCGTATCGAAGCTTTCCTCGTGGCAAATTCCCGCCAGCGGGCATGCAGTCACGTTGCGCACGACATTGCCGCAGGCTTCCCGCGTGGTGATGCCAACGGCGGCGAGCCGGCGCATCAACGCCGGCGTGTCGTCGATATGGACGAAATGATACTGAATATCCTGGCGCGTCGTGACGTGAGACACGCCGTCGGCGTATTCCTCGGAAAGATCGGCGAGGGTTTCGAGCTGCGCGGGGTTCAGCCCGCCGAACGGGATCTTGATGCGCATCATGCCGGGCGCGTCCCACAGCGTGTCCGGCCCTTTGACGACGCCAGCCGGCAACTTGAGCTTTTGAATGCGCTTGCCGTCGTGTCTTTGTCCGTTGTCGTAACGCTGGCCGTAGATGCCGCGCCGCAAGCGCGTCTCAGCGAAAACTTTCTCGTCGATCTTGCCTTGCTTGCGCAGCTCCATCTGCTGCTCGAAGATATCGATCTCGCGGCCGAGCTCTTCGGGTATCCGCGCCGCGAGCTTGTCTTTCCAGTTAAGCGCCTTTTCCATAGCCATCTCCTTAGCCGAGTCCGAAGAAAACCTACTTGATTAGATTAGTCATAAATCAACCAAAAAATTTTTTGCCCCGTCCCTCCGTTTTCGAATCGATCAGATGTAGTACATCAACGCGCCCACTTCGGGTTTACAAAGATCGGCGAGCGTGGTTTCCTCCAAAATCATTTCCATCGCTCGC
>Ga0326597_10003221_pt1 | contig 23742 bp, 18 predicted proteins | sample RVTome_12_FD_203789 | JGI IMG/M metagenome (GOLD analysis project Ga0326597, IMG submission 203789) | Soil microbial communities from uranium-contaminated site in the Upper Colorado River Basin, Wyoming, United States - RVT100D185 | ecosystem: Environmental > Terrestrial > Soil > Contaminated >... | reverse complement strand
CATATGTGATCTCTTCCGCCGTGCCGCTTTCCTGGGTCAGGACGATGTGCGGGCGTTCGGGATGCAGCTGCAGATGCCAATCGAGCGCTTCGATGATCGTGCGCGCATGGTCGGGTGCGGCCGTGCTCTGCGATGCCGGGGCGGCGGCTTCACCCGCCGGTGCTGCTGCCGATTGCGGCGCGCGCGCTCCAAGTATGGCCTTCAGCAGGTCGCGCGGCGTCTCGGCGTTGACGAGCGTGCCCTCGGGAAGGCCCACATCGAAGCGGCGCTCCACGCGCAGCACGAGTTCCACGCGTCCCAGGCTGTCGAGGCCGATGTCCCGGTCGAGCGTACTGTCGAGGGTCAGGTTCGCGGCGCCGCGGGCCGGGTGCAGTTCGGCCCCGAGCTGGCGCACGATTTCGAGCAGTGCGTCAGCCGTGATTTCCGGACTGGCCATCAGGTCGTTCCTGCTCCGAGCATTTGTGCTGAATGCGTAGGGATGCCCGTGTTAAGGGCATTTGATGTTAGCACAGCCGGCACGCCGCGAGATGGAGTCCCCGGCGAAGAAGAGAGAGCGGCGCGGGAAGATGAGAGCTCGTTATTGCGCTGGATTTGATTCAACCTGCGCAATGCGCTTGAGTTCGAGCATGTCTTCGAAGATGCCGGCGCGAACCGTCCTGTCGTGGTGCGGCCGGGATGCATCCGGATCGCTTACGGATCGGTTACTTGCGGCTTACTTTTACAGGGCCGGTTTTGAGGCCGCCGCCTCGAGAGTGGCGGCGCCGTTCCTCTTCTCGCTGAAGTTTATCGTTTGCCGGTTCTTCGTTGCGGTCACTGTCCATGTCAAATATGATCCGCATCTGGTCGGAAGCCTCATATAACCGGGAAAACCAGCCATGGCCTCTTGGCGCCAACTACTGGAGGAAGCGGCACGCCTGCGTCATTCCGGACAGTTCGACCGGGCACGCGAACTCATCGATCAGTTCAAACCCGCAGACCCGCTGGAGCAGAAAAGCAAGCAAGTCATTGCCTGGGCCCATGAGCCGTTTTGGTGGCGGATCATCGAAGGAAGAAGATGTCGCCTTCGGCGGCGGGGCGTGCAAGACGCGGCATTCATTCGGCGCCTATGGAAAGATGAACATTTCATCTCGGCGTTCAACAGATTCGCGGTGCGGCTTCCCGCCTCCGACGCCGGCCTGGCAAACCTGCTCTCCCGCGAATATGCGTCGATTGTTACCGAGTCGAATTCAATACACTGGACCGTCGAAACAAAGGATGGAGACAAGGCGGGGATTCTGAGCTTTACCAACTTCTCCCTGGCAAACAGACGGGCCGAAGTGATGATCGGGATCACGACATTTCCGTACTCAGGTGTTGCGGTGGAAGCCATGCTGCTTGCCATAGAATTCGGCTTCGGCAGCATGGGACTGCACAAGGTTTACTCGTTGATCTACTCGGACAACGAGATATCTCTTCGCAACACCGTCCACTTCGGCTTTGAGGTCGAGGGACGCCTGCGCGAACACGTCGTCGATCCCAAATCGAAGCGGCCTGTCGACCTCATACAAGCCGGATTGTTGCGGTCCGACCTGGCCAAGCCCGGCTTCAGCAGACTGGGCCGCAGACTGCTGGGGCGGCAGGTGAGGTGCTAACTGACCTTGCCTCGCAGTCGTCAAACAAACTCCACTCCGCTCTGCTGGAGCCCCACGAGGTTGATGTTCACCGCATTCAAGTCGGCATTGGCCGCGAGCACGAGCAGCTCCGCCTGCGTCATGGTGCTGCCACTGCCCTGCAACAGCCCCACATAAAAGTCGCGCTCTCCCGCCGAAGGCAGCACCCCCACCACGTTCTTGTAGACGGTATTCACGAAATCAACATTGCTGTGCGAACCAGCGAGCTGAACATACAAATTCGTACTCAGCGCGAGCTCGGACACCTGCAGCATGCTCATGCCAGAATCGAACAGTTGGAGCCCGATGCCCACGAACTCCGGAATGATGTAGTTCGCATCGAACGCCGCGCCGATGATCCTCACCGTGTTGCCGGCGGCTTCACCGGCGTCAAGGTCAAGGGCGAACCTCTTGTCGGAGAACTGCAGCCGCTCGATGCTGGCGAGCGTATCCGTGCCGTCGGGCCCGGAAACGGTGTGGCCGGAAGTGGTCTTGAGGATGGTGTAGCTCGAACGGTTGCCACCAAATACCGCTGTGTCGACGTTGGCGCCGCCATCGAGGCTGTCGTTGCCGGCACTACCGTTGAGGCTGTTATTACCGCCATTCCCGGAGATGATATTGCCTAGAGCGTTGCCGGTGCCATTGATATCTCCACTGCCGGTAAGAGTCAGGTTTTCGACATTAGCCCCCAAGATGAAGGTGCTCGACGAGCGCACTTCATCGTCGCCGTCGCCGAAGTTTTCAGTAACGTTGTCGCCCGCGTGGTCAACGTAATAGACGTCGTTTCCCGTCCTCCCGGACATCGAATCAACGCCCGCCCCACCGTCTAGCGTATCGTTCCCAAGGCCACCCGACAGTGAGTCGCTGCCGCCGTACCCCAACAGGTAATCGTCGCCGCTGCCGCCGGTGATGGTGTCCGCGCCCGCGAGCACAATTTCATCGGACGGTAGCGCAGGAAAGTCGTCACTGATAACTACAGGAACGCTGAGCCCGGCGAACCGCGTAATCAAGGCGCCATTCTGGGCCAGGTTCGTCCGGATTTCCGTCGCAGTTCCGGAGAGGTTTCCGAGAGCGTCTATCGTGAAGTTGCCGAACACGTAGCCGATGACGCCGGCAGCCTCCAACGAGAAGGAACCGACCTGGTCGACAGTAAGGTTGCCTTGCGCGGAGACCGTGATGAACCCACCGCTCGCGTCATACTGCCGGATCACGACGGAGGTGGGTGTTAATACCAGAATTTCCTCGCTCACAGGAGCGAAGCCCGTCAGGAAAGCTTCGAAAGCCTGCAGAGCCGCGATGCCGTAGGAGTCGTTCGTCTGCCGCATGTCTGCCGAAGCGCTGCCGAACTCAACGTTTGCCATTAGCATTCCCCACGAAACATATGTACGCTGCGTGGCCAGGCCGTGACACAGCGCGTGTTAAACGAACTGCTGACGTTCCTTTCCGCTAATCGTCAGCCAATCGGGAACGCCTCGGCCGAGAGATCCGGATGCGCTGCCGTGCCGACAATTGCCCATTGAATGGCGGCTGCGCCACCCGGCCCGTCGGCATCATACAAGAGATTGCCAGTGTCCGGATCATAGATCACGACCTGGCCGGGCGCTGTCGCCGAGGAAGCGCCGGGCGCGGAATAAAACTGGCTTGCTGACAGAACCGTCTGCCCTGCGAGCACCTGGAAAATGCCCGCGCTCAGTAGGAACGCATCAAGATGGAGCTGGAAATCCTGGACAAGATCTACGTTGGCCGCTGAGAGCGGACTGTCGAATACAAATGTGTCGCGTCCAGAGCCACCGATTAACGTGTCTGCGCCCTCATTGCCTGCCAGCACGTCATTTCCACTGCCCCCGACCAGCACATCAGTTCCGGCACCGCCCGTGAGGGAGTCGCTGTGCGCTCCGCCGTCGATGATGTCATTTCCGGCGCCGCCATAGAGAGCGTCATCTTTCCGGCCGCCGAAAAGCAAGTCGTCCCCCTCCAGCCCTTGTGTTATGTCACTGCTGCTCGTTCCATTTAGCGTGTCGTTCCCCGAGGTGCCGGCACTTAATGCAATGGACCGACCGCGGAACTGGAGGTACTCGACGTCGTAGTCGACGTAGTCGATGCCTTCTGCGGAACTTAGCTGATAGCCCGAGAAAAAGCCGTCCTTGCCGACGTAGAGCGCTGAGATCGTGTAGTCCTTGTAAGCGCCGTCAAACTGCGCCGTGTCCGATCCTGCGCCTCCATACATAGCATCGTCGCCAGCCCCGCCGATGAAGACGTCATCACCGTCCCAACCCGTGAGAGCGTCGTTCCCATCCCCTCCCAAAAGTGTGTCGTGGCCAGATTCGCCATCCAGGCGGTCGTCCCCGGCTCCCCCAACAAGCAGATCGTCGCCTGCCTGACCATGGATCCAGTCAATGCCGTCGGTGCCGTTCAGCGTGTCATTGCCCGAGGTGCCGTTAAGTAATGAAATTTGCCGATCACTGAACTGGAGCCGCTCGACGTCAGTGTTAAGAAAATCCACACCTTCGGCTGCCGAGTTGAACCCATAGAGTAAGAAGGTGCCATCCGCGCCCCAAGACTGCGATGAACCAAAATCGCTATATGCGCCGCTGAACTCGACTGTATCAGTGCCTGCGCCGCCGTAATGCCAGTCGTCGCCGGCGCCGCCGGTGAGCGTGTCATCACCGTCCCCGCCGTAAAGCGTATCGTTGCCGCTGCTTCCGATGAGGCTGTCATTGCCATCCAATCCGTCCAATACGTCATTACCGCCAGCACCATCTATAGTGTCGTCAGAAGATGTGCCGTTGAGAATGTCGTCGCTTGGTGTGCCAACGATGTTCGCCATGATTTTCCTCCGCTTGGTCGATGAAACCGGGTCAATGAAAGTGCCGAGTTCGCTAGACTAGCTCAGCATGTTGTTAATGAGCATGATGCAGCGTGTCTGCTTCCGGATCGCTTACCGATCGCTTACATATCGGTTACAAGTCGATGCTGCCCTGTGTGGTTGCAATTTCAAGGGCCATGTGCCACCAGCACCCCCGAAAAGATTCAATATCGCAGGGATTACTCTGCTCATTTACAACTTCGACGGCGCGCCTGTTTTCTCGGTCTCGTCATGAGGCTGATGTACCTCGTGGAAAGTTGGAGGAACGCTGGGCGGGCAGTTCTTGTCGACGGCCATCTTTGCCAACGTGTCACGCTCGCCCTTGAGACGCGTTGTACCGCCGGGGGGCGTGGTCGACCACGGATTATTGGGCTGGAATCGCGGGGGGTGTGACGTGGTCCTGGATTCCTGGTGTTTCCCCACCAGCCGGTTGTTTTTGCCATATGACCCCGTTTTCCTTTTTCGTCCAACTGTCACGCTCGATGCCTTCGCAATAAAGATAGGCTGATCCTCGGGGTCCCACCAACGTTAGCATGCCCAGCAGACCGACAACCGGGTTGAGCGGCGCCACTTGGTAGCCGCAGCGACCTTCCGAGGCGGTTTTTGCGCGCACGCGGATTATCCATGACGGGACACCTGCGCTTACATCGCCGTTGCGCAACTCGATGATGTTTCCGGGTTCCACAACCAGCCCCTCAGGCGCCACAACCCAGTTGAGGATGGGGTACTTGTTTCCCGATGCCGTATTGTTCCAAAAGATGCCTTCACGGGTTGCAAAGATGCGACCTCCATTTATTTGCTCGTCTGTGTAACCGCCACGCTTCAATTTCTCGTAGAAGTTGTCCACTTTTGCGTGACGGCCCAGCCTCCCGCTTTCGATGTCTGCCCGCGTCAGGACATGACTGATTTCGGCAAGTAATATGGTGCCCGGAGGTATTGGCGTGCCTTGCGCCGCGCACTTACCCGCGCTCACGGAGAGTGCTGTCACAACAAGAAGGGACGGAACCAGTCGTTTCAGGCGGGCAGGTTAAAAAAGGTTGCGGTTGCTCATTGTTTCTCCTTTTGTGGCTGCAAATTAGGAAAGGGAACCGCTGAACGGCTTAGCGGGTCAGCACCTTGGGAATCGCTATCTCAAGGTCCTCGAAGAATAGTTCCGCATCGCTCCGGTCTTTCGCCGACTCCGAGAATCGGACAAGCGGCAGGTGCCTTTCCTGCTGCCAGACTATCCGTCCCGATGCCCCTTCGAAGATCGTAGCCTGGAACAAAGGGTAAGGCTTTGCGTCCGAGTTGTATTTCTCCGGAAAGACTTCCGATACTCCAAGGCTGAGGATTCCCATCAATGCGCGGAATCCAGCATTGGCCCTGATACAGTTCGAGTGCGAACGAAGCATGATGACGCCATCGGCATTTACGGAACGCGCAAGCGCTCCCACGATGTTCCGGACCAGCTCCGAAGGATTCGTCTCCGGCGTGCCCGCGGCGGCTCGAACCAGTTCCTCCACTTGCGCTTGTGGAGAGAACGCGCCAGCCGACAGCGGCACGTTCATCTCATCTATCTTGACGATCTCGTATCCCTTCCGGTCCGATAGATGCCGAATCGATGCCTCGCCGAGCGTGCTGTAACCCAAAGCTATCTCGCCGCCTCCGCCCCAGCAACCCTTGGGGGAAGGTTGAGTGACTGTAACGGCGACCAGCTTCCGGAGCTTTCCGACCGTACGGGGAATGCGTTCCGAGGACGTAGCGTAGCTGCTTGCTGTGATGGGCGCCGAAATCTGCCAAGCGGGAGCGCACCCCTGAAGATACAGGGTCGTTCCGAGCAATGCCATGCTGAGCCACGATTTCATCTTCCACCTCCAACGCGAGAAAGAGTCAACGCGGTCAAGATATCGGCAGATTCCCGGATAGCCAGCCGGAGATAGTTTCCGTCTTGTTCCGCGAACTTCGATAAACTTGCGCAGACGGGAACGGGCGCGTCGGCACTTCGTTTTTCAATTCCAATATCAATCGTTTCCCGAAGCAGTTCACGATCCCCTCGAGTCACCGTGACGAGTGCGTGCGTTACCAGACATAATTCTCGATCCGTATCACCGACGCGGGGGACTTTCGATCTGGCTTGCAGTCCGTACGTCGATATCAGAACCTGTAGCACGTATTCCGGAGTCCCTTCCATTTGTCCAGTCGATAAGTGACTGCGGAGCGCATCGCGAATCTGCATGACGTAATCCTCGACCGTAATCGAGTTTTTGATGGTTGCCTCCTTCGTCCCGAAGTCCTGGCTTGCAAGCGGAAGAACAACGGGATAACTAACGCCAAGCAATGCGAATGGATTTATCAGCGCTACGACGAGCGACGCTGGTACGGAGATCAATCCGACCGCCGCAGCCATTCCAGGGCGCAAATCGTAGTTAGTGGCAACTACTGCGGGGGCAGCCAACATGACGTCAATGTTGACATTACCGCGTAAGACCGCTTGCTGTGCAATGGCGCGGTCACCTGCTGCGGCTCCGGAGCCGGGCCGATCCTCGGCCGCATAAACTGCCAAGGACAGCGCGACATTGGCGCAGAAGACGAATTTCGAAATCGATCTCATTTCTGTTTCCTCCCACTTTATTAGAAAGAGGCCGGTTGCCCGGCGACCGCGTAACGCGGCATCCTCGATTCCAGAAAGCCGTCAACGGTTCCGCCAGATCCCTTCCGCCTCGGCCACGAACTGGCCGGCCAACTCTTCGCACGCTTTCTTCAGGGTGTCGTTCAATGCGGCCCCGTCTGCGGCGCTCCAGTCACGGAGCGTGCGCGGCTCGGCGCGCCAGCGGACCGACCGTTGCTGCGATTGGCCGTTTTCCGGGTCCACAAACTGGAGGCTGCCTTCGACCACGATGGCCGCCAGCACGTCTTCCGCCCTCTGATCGGGAATTCCCTCGGGAACGATCAGCACCTTGGACAAGGAGCCTTCGATAAAGTAACGGAAGCCGCCGCGGGAAAGATCCGGGTAGGGTGCCGCCTCGCCGGGCGAAAACGGGCCAGCGCCCGCCACCGGTGAAAGCGAGGCTGTGCGCGTCCCATCTGTCCACTGGACAGATCCTGCCCGGTCCGCGCCGGAAAACAGTTTACGCTGTACGCATTCGTGTAGCGCCGGCTGTCCGAGCGCCGCGACCACGGTCGTGCTGATATGCGGCGTGGCTGCCTGTACTTCCTGCGGAGAAAATGCCGGAGGTGGAGAAGGCGCCTTCCCAAACGCAGCCGCCAGCTCGCGGCCGATCCCGACGATGGCGCCCGCAACCGCGCCGGTAGCTACCAACGCCAGTGCTGGTACAAGCGCTTCTGGTGGGCACAATCCCGTCGAGCAAGCGGCGAGAGGTAACGCGCCGATCGCGGCGCCAGCGCTGACCGAATCCGTGAAGTGATTGGGGCTTCCGGATTGCACGGGCTCCGGTTCGCCAAATTCGATCGTCGGTTGCCACTGCGCGGCCGAGATCGCAATCTTCTCTTCGCGCACGGCGTGGGGAGTCTCAGGCCCCGTTGGTATTTTCTGTTCCATCGCTGGGGACGGAGCTTGAGCCAGGCTGCCCGGGCCTTTGCGCATGCGATCCTCGATCAGAATCTTCGCCTCCGTCGCGGCGCTAGGGGCGTCGGCTGAGCCGGGATGCATGATCAGGAAGACGTGTGAAAGAGCCGGTTCGTCCGCCCGATCGGCCAGCGCGACGACGAGGGTCGGGTAGGCGCGCTCGGCGGGGTCCGCTCTGACCGCAGCGATCTTCTCGTAGGGGATGCTCAGGACTTCGCTGGATGCGCTAGCGGAGCGTTCCACGTAGTGGAGGCCCTGATCGCTCAGCAGAAGCCGCCATTTGTCCGAAGACAGGTCCGGCACTGGACCGGTATCCCGGCTCCCTCCCGCATCACCGTACCACAGGGCCGGCTGGTTGAACGCAAACCTGCGGCCCTCGGAAATTGCGCTGATCTCAGGGATGCCGTGTTGGGGCCCGCCGACCGGTGCTTCGTCGCGAATATTCCTGATCTCGGCGGCGGGGGCGCTGAGTGTCGGCAGCAGCACGAGCAGGCAAGTCAACGTGATGCGCTTCATGGGTGCCGGCCTTGAAGAAACCGGTATGCTCGACACGGCGCTCAATGCGAGCGGGTAATACCGGGCCGCGAGTCGAGCTCGAACATGTCTCGCAGGTATTCCTGCAGCGCCGGCATATCGCGCTGGTGATTCAGCGCGATCTGCTCGTCGCACAGCGCGTCTATTTCGTCGTTGAACACGAATTCGAGTATTTCATTCTCGCGTGCATCACGCGGCAAGTCGCGTGCCTGGGTGCGCCGGGTTTCCATCCTGGTCTTCATGTGCCGTCTCCTTCGTCGGTTGCCGCGCGGTTGTCCTGCGGCTATGGGGCACATGCTGCGACCCGCGCGCATGCAGATCGCTTACCGATCGCTGACAGATGGGTTACTTCTTCATCCATGGGGTATTTCAAAATGAAATCAAGTGGATAAGAATGGCGTCGTGCTTCGGCGAAGGGGCTGTTTATTGCGCGCGCTGAAGCGGCGTCGCCGTCACGGTCTGAGGCGGTTTCGCGGGCCTGAGGCTTTCGATCGCCGGATAGAGCGGAGAATGCCGCAGTCTAGTTCCGGTTTCGCCTCGGCGTCGGGATCCTCAGCCGCATTGTCGCCCGGCTGGATTTCCAACCCGGCAACAGTCTGTCCGCCAGCAAGCGGTCCCGGCGGCACCGAACGCGGAAGGCTCGAACAAGCGGTGAGAGAAATCACCAGCAGTGCTGCCACGAAACGGTCGAACATGTTGTCCTCCATGAAGTCCAGCGCTTCGGCTTCAGTGCAGGTCCGTCGGTCACTCGTGGACAATCGGTCGCCGGCCGCGCTCGCCGTTACGAGTAGGTCAACAGGAATAGTTTGAATACCGCCCATCCCAGCGCAGCGCCGGCCGGAAGATCGAGCAGGTAATGCTGCTTGGTGAACAGGCAGGAGAGCGCAATGAGGGCGGGAAATACGAACGCCAGCGTGCCGAGATGTGGCTGCAAGTGCAGCGCGGTAAGCATGGCAACCGACATGTGCATGCTGGGAAAACTGTTCGAGCGGGCGTCGAACCGCTGCACCAGCGCGAGGAACCGCTCCGAGATCGTGCGCCGCAGATTGTACGTGCGCCAGCGTTCCGGGGTCGTCACTGGAAACAGCAGGAAGAAAATCATCTGCAGGCCTAGCAGCAGCACGTAGCTCATGGCGACATAGGTGAACTGCCGCGGCGACTCCACGATGAAGTTGAGATAGAGGATGAGGGGATAGTAGATGAAGCTGTAAACCCAGACCCAGGCCGGCCAGTATGGAATCCAGTCATCGAGCTGCAGCCTCAACTCGCGTGGAGCGGCGACGTGATTCCGCTGGCACCAGAAGTAGAACTGGTAGACACCGATGATGAGGATGACGCTCAAAACGAGGTGGATGGAGTAATCGATGGGGCGCATTTTGTTGGCTCTCGTTTATTTGAATGCGTTCGGAAGTGCGGTGCTCAACCAAGGCAGATAGGTGATCGCCAGCACGCCGAGAGCGAGCACTGGAAGCAGCGGCATGACGCTACGGCAGACTTCGGCGATCGGTCTGTTGAACCGGGTGGCGGCGTAAAAGAGGTTCACTCCGACGGGCGGGGTGAGGTAACCCAGCTCGAGGTTGGCGAGGAAGATGACGCCGAGGTGGACAGGATCGACGCCGAATGCGAGACCGATCGGAACGACGAGCGGGGCGACCACGACAATCGCAGAGAAGATATCGGTAAGACAGCCCACGGCCAGCAGCAATACGTTGAGCCCGAGGAGGAACAGCCATTTCGAATGTATCGTCCGGGTGGCCCATTCAACCGCCCGGTCGGGCAGCTGGATGTCTACCAGATAGTTGGTCAGCCCAAGCGCGACCCCGAGTATCAATAAGATGCCCCCGACGAGCGCGCCGCACTCGGTTGTAACAGCGATCAGGCGGCGTGGGCCGGACAGATCGCGGTGAACGAACGCCTCGACCACGAAGGTGTAGAGGGCGGTGAGCGCGGCCGCCTCGACCGGCGTGGCAAAACCGCTGAACAGGCTCGCGAAGACGACAAGCGGTAGCACCAGTTCCCATTTCGCCGCCCGCATTGCGCCCCAAGCTTCGTCCCGATTGAACGGCAGGATGTCACGGCGGCCTCTCGAGTCGCGCCGCGCGCTCCACCCAGCCGCCAGCGTGACCATCAGGATTCCGGGCAGGAGCGCACCCAGAAAGAGTTGCTCGATGTTGATCTTGGCAACGATCGCGTAGAGGATCAGCGGCAGGCACGGCGGCAGGAGCACGCCGAGCGAGCCGGACACCGTGACCAGCCCCAGCGCGTCGCGCTCCCGGTAGCGCGCGGCGACGAGTAGCGGCAACAGCAGTCCGCCGAGTGCGAGTATGGTGACGCCGGAGGCCCCGGTGAACGCCGTGAAGAACGCGCCCACGCTGACGGCGGCAATGCCCATGCCGCCCCGGAAGTGTCCGAAGAGCGCTTGGAACAGGCGCGTCAGGCGAGCGGGCGCGCCGCCCGCTGCCAGGATGAAGCCGGCGAGCGTGAAGATGGGAATGGCGGGCAGCGCGGGGTTGACTACCAGGCGATAGTGGTCCAGGGACACTGATGCGATGGGCGCTCCTTCTTTCCAGAAGAAAACCAGCGCGATGCCTGCGAGTATCGCGAAAACGGGGGCGCCTGAAAGCGCGCATGCACCCACGAACAGCAGGGCGGGGTAGAACCAGAGGTCTGCGCGTGCGCTCCACAGAGGGGCGGAGGCGAGCAATGCGACGAACGACACTACCGCAAGGCTGCGCCAGACGGCGCTCGATGTGGAATGCGACAGGCAGCGCAGAGCGATGATCGCAAAACCCACCGGCAGGACGGCCTGCGCGATCCAGACCGGAATCCCATGGGCGAGGATGCCGCCTGCAGCGCGCTCTGCCCAGATGAAATCGACGCTCGCGATACAAAGAAAGCCAGCGATGGCAGCGGCGAAAAAATGGCTCCCAAAACGCCCGACAACCTGTGCCCTTGCCCCAAGGAACGAAGTGAAGTCGAAGAGTGCAAGCAGCTTTCTGTCGCGCGCCGCAACTGCCGCTCCGATCATGCTCATGAAGAGCGTGATATGTTGCACGAGGGTGGCGCTGCCCGCGATCCCGACGCTCATCGTTTTACGCAGAATAGACTCAACGAGAGGCAGGAGTACGATGGCACTGAGCAGCACGAAGAGCAGTGAATTTTCCGCCGTGCAAACCCATTGGCTCCAGCGCGACGGAGCCGCTGCCTTCATAGTTTCCAAGGCGCCGACCGCGGTGGCGTTCATCGCCGTTCACCCCCGTTGGCAAAGCGGTAGTCCGCTACGGCCGCCTGCACCGCATCGAACATGTCGGCCGGCACCATCGTGCCCCTGATTTTCGGATAGACGGAGGCGGCGAGCTGGCGCCATTCGGCTTCCGCATCGGGCGTGAGGGCGTGAACCTGCAGGCCGCGTTTTTTCATGGCCTCCACCGCCTCGACGTCGAGCGCCACCCGCCGCGCCCGGATTTCACCGGCGGCCCGCGCAGCGGCGCGCTGCAACGCTTCGCGGCCCGCGCTACTCAGGCCCTCCCACGTCTTGCGCGTAATGACTGCGGCGCCGACGATGGGCACCCAGCGGATATCGAGCATATGCCTCGCGGAACTGTCTATCTGGCTCGCCAGCGCCCACATCGCCGTGACGGGCACGGCGTTGATGAGCCCCGTTTGCAGGCCTGGAATAATGTCCGCGGTCTCGAGCACCACCGGCTGATAATTCATCGCCTTCATCAGCGTGATCTGCTCGGGGTCGCCGCTCCACGCGAACATTCGGAGCTTTCTGAAATCGGCCGGCCGGACCGCGCGTTCCTTCGAGAAGAAGCGCACCCAGCCGCCTTCGCCCCAGAACAGCACGACGAAACCCTTGTCGTGCAGCCGCTTCTCCAGCATGGGCCGCACCCGCTGGCCCGCGGCATCGACCTCTTCCCACGAGCGGAACATCAAGGGCATTACCTGCAAGGCTGCGGCGCCGGCGTCGATTTCCATCAACCCAACCACCGAGATCAAGGCGCCATGGAGTTGGCCGATGCGCATCCGCCGCACCGTGTCGACCTCGCCGCCTTGTGAGCCATCGGTAAAGACCGTGAACTGCGATCCCCGCGGTTCGGCCTGCTTCCAGGCGTCGCCCATCTCGAGCAGCGCCTGGTGGTAGAGGGAGCCGCGCGGCGCGATCGTTCCGAACTTGAGGCGTGCGGACTGCGCAAAAGCGGGTGCGGCCGCAAGCTGTAGCCCGATGGCGATGACGACGGCGAGTGCTGACGCGCTCCTGGCGCGATGCTTCTTCATTGCTGCCTCCTTGAAGATCATGGCGGTGCGGTCATTCGAGAAATAGCTGGTCGATCTGGGTGAGCAGCCAGCGCGCACGGCGCCGCATGATGGCGTTCTCGAGCCGCCACTCGGGATGCCTCGACACGTCGATTGCCGCCGCGCGCTCGAGCAGTGCCATGAACTCGCGCTTGTCCTGATTTCCGACGCAGACGTTTTCAGCAAGGGCGACGTACGGCGCAGCTTTGTCGCCACCGGACAGGCGCACCGCCTGTTCGAAGTGATAACGTGCCCGCGCTTCGGCATCGCGCGCGCCCGGACGCCCCATTTCGTAGCTCACGAGAAAGGTGTGCAAGGCACCGTGATCCATATCGGGGTCGAGTTCTTTCAACCGGTTTATCATGCGATCGACGAGACGAAGATCGGAGACCGCCATGGGCGAGGCCTTGGAAAGCGAGATAGCGGCAGTCCATGCCACGGCCGTCCAGTAAAGGTGCGGAGACTCCTCTCGCGTCAGGCGGTCGAGCGCGGCATCGGGGTCCGCTTCAAGCTGCGTACGAAAATTCGGATGCTTCTGCTCCAGGGCGCGCAGCCCGTAGTCGCGCGCGCGGTGGTATAGCGCACGTGCCCTGTCGCGAAGTGCCCGCGCGGCACCCGCATCGCGCGACTCCAGAGCGTCCGCATCCTGTTGCACGAATGCATACGCGTACTGCGTGAATCCGCTGGAGGCTGCGCCGAGCAGTCCGGTGTGGGCGGGTGCTTCGGCGAGCAGGCTCTCCATGAGCTTCAGGCTGAACGGCGCGGCTGCGCGTATTAGTTCCGGATCGTCGTCAGCGCCAAATCCGGCACCGCTTGCTGCCAGCGCGTTACCCATGCTGCTGATCGCGAGACTGCGAATCGAGCAGCCGTTCATGGCAATGCACAGTGTCAGTGCAGCGAGAAACGCGCAAGACCGCGGAACACCCCGGCGTGCGGCACTCCACGTCCACAGTTTGAGTCCGGTCATGTTCCCTTGGCCTCCTCTTGCCCTACGAGCGAAGGCTCGGTCAGGCGCGTGCATTATTGCGGCCGCGGGATTTCGGATAGCTAACAGGCGGGTTACATTTGACTTACATCTTGTGCGCCCTTCATTTTCGTCGGCCTGCCGGACGTGCGGCGGGCGGATGTCACTTCAGAGGCTCAAAACCAAATGTAGCCGTCGTACTGGCTTTCGCCGAAAAAACCAACAAGAATTTTCCCCACATTGAGAAGTGGTAAAGAAGAAGGCTGCGGCCTCCCGCGCCTGATTCAGTGAGGTAAACCCCCGGCTCTGCCAGGGGACTCACAAAGGTTTGACCTATGCTGCGGTCGAAAGAATTTTAATGCGGTGGTTAAACTTGCCATAGCGCACGTTTGGAGAGGGATTTGTTTACTGTGAGATGGTCAAATGTGCGATGTAGCTGCCGCGAAGCGGCTCACGGTTTTTAAGGCCCCTTTGAGGGGCTAACAGAAATAAGCCCCCGGCTTTGCCGGGGGTCATTTAACTGTCTCTGTTTTCCCCTGGTGATATTTCGTATTGCTTCCCCCCCCAGGTGTTTTGCAATAAGGAGATACTGCCTTCGGCGATCGCAAATCGGTTCATGCCATCGGCCGAAGTGGCCTGCACACAAGCGACGTAGTTCCTCATGAAAGGGAACGGTACTGTGCCGAGAGTTAGACCGGTGAGGAATGCTAGCGGCAAGGCAACTCCATAGCCATAAACCTTGTTCGCGTGCTCCAAGTAGTACACCGATAAATTGGCTGTGCGTTGTGGCTGAGGACGCGGGCAGCCGGAAGTAAGTCGTTCGACGTTCGTCAGCGTAGCGCCGTATCCGAAAGCGACAGGCGATCCCCAGCTATATGAGTACACGTTTTCCGCCCGAAACAGCACTTCTCCAGTCTTCCAGGCGTAGGCGCACACCCGAGAAAGATCGGGTGCCGCGGAAAACTCGTCCTCCGACCGGACGGAATTGACTGAAATGCAGCCGTTTAGGAAGAGCGAAACAGCGCACAACGCGATGACACGCGTCCCTGCGGTAATCAGCAAGTGCCTACGTGGGCTCATATTTCTGCTTGCGGAGGCGGTCAATGCGCGCACTAAGAAAAGGCCGACTGCCCGGCAAAATCGCGGAAACTGGTCTCCCATCGCGCTTTCTCCCTTCGACTGCGGCGTCAGTTTTCTCTGGTCGGATCCCTATTGTTGTTTCGAGTCCGCAAAGTCGATTCGGCGAATGAAGTCCCGGTTAAACGTCCAAAGAGCGCCTTCTCCTGCCGCCAGGAGCGGCTGGCTGTCGCGAGAGAGAGCTATCTCGTCTACAACCTCATTGGTTTGAGTATCTATTTTCGCGAGGACGGGATATCCGACTTGGCCTCTAACAATGACATACGTCGATACCCAGAGCCCCCCGTTCCAATACACGGGCGTTTTCGGCTCTATCTTGCACTCGGATCGTTGCAACCACACGATTTGTGCTGACGTCGATCCGCTCGACTATCCCCACGCCCTGCCCGCGCGGCCCGACAATCCAGATGGCGCCCTCTATGAAACGAATGGTTGCATACGAGTACGGACCAACCGGTATTTCGGCTACCGCGCTTTTCGTTTGCGGATCGATGCGGCGTACCACCTCTGCCTCGCCAAGCTTTTCGCCTTTTCCGCTCAATTGCCAGATCGCTCCTCCCCCAAGCGCGAGCTGACCTTTTCGTTCCGTAGTTATCGTATCGACCACCTGATTCGTTTTCGCATCGATGATTACTATGGTTCGCGTTTGAGGATTGAGCGCCCAGATCTTGCCGCCCCCAGCGGCAAAAGCGTCGCCGGCAGCGTCAATCGATGCGATGACCTGATGGGTTTTCGGATCAATACGATGCAAAGTCAGAGTTTCCTTGCTCGCAGGCATTCCCCAATTGACGACATTGCCTCCGCTGCTCCACAAGGAGCCTTCCCCAACTAAGAGGCCGACACCTCTCGCCGGGCTTGGGGTGGTAACCGCCTGGTGCGTTTGCGGGTCCAGCCGTAGGGTGCCTTGGTTGGTATCGGCCCACACTGCGCCCTCACTTGCAGCTATGCCACCGAGGAAAGCCATGTGTACTATGTTGATGCGGCTATCCATCAAGGGTATGGCGGTAATTTTGACTGGAACGCGCATCCGGAGACTCTGGGTCTCTGTCGTGCTGACGCCCGGACCCTGAGTCGACTGTGCAACAGCATGACCATGGCTCAAAATGGCGGCCAAAGCTATAACACAAGAAATCCGCGATTTGTCCATCTGCGCCTCCCCTTTCTTGCGCGTAGCTTGCGCCACGCACTTGAGCTTTCTCTCCCGCCATGGGGGATGAACCGAAGATACTAATTGCAAATTATCGAACATCTCGCTAACGGGACGGTGGTTTGGACCGGTGTAGGTGACCACACCCTTGCTATTGACCGACGGCTCTAAGAGCGCGGCTCATAGGCGATATCATGTGACAGGGGCGCATACGGACGCGTTACGGATCGGTTACAAATGCCGGAGCGGTGAAGCGAAATCTGCCGCGCGTTTCGCGAGAATCCGATCGGGGCAGGTCGGAGAGCGCTGATGCGTGCCTGGAAGTTTGCCGGAAGTGCAAGCATTACAGGCTGTTAACGAACTGTTGTATGATGAACGCGTAGTCACGCTCTCCGGTGAGCATTCCATAACGTAGACGCCCCTCCGCATGGGGTGCCTTAATGACTGACCAAGCCTATCCCGACGCGCTGCAACCGCAGTACCGCATGCACTGGTACACGATCGAGCGGGTGCTCGGGCAGGGCGGGTTCGGCATTACGTATCTCGCGCGGGATACCAACCTCGCCCAGCTCGTCGCGCTCAAGGAATACCTGCCGGCCGAGGTGGCGGCGCGCCGGCAGGATGCGACCGTGCAATCCCGGAGCGATGGGCAGCGCGAGCGTTACCGGTGGGGACTGGAGCGATTCATCCAGGAAGCGCGCACGCTGGCGCGCTTCGACCATCCGAACATCGTGCGCGTGCATTCCGTGTTCGAGTTCAACGGCACCGCCTACATGGTGATGCGGTTCGAGGAGGGCGAAAACTTCGGCGCGCAGCTCGAGCGGCGCGGGACCCTGCCCGAAAAAGACGTGCTGCGCGTCCTGCTGCCGATACTCGACGGCCTGGAGCTGGTCCACAACGCCGGCTTCATCCACCGCGATATCAAGCCGGACAACATTCACATCCGCGCGGACGGGAGCCCGGTGCTGCTCGACTTCGGATCGGCGCGGCACGCGCTCGGCAAGGCCCGCACGCTGACGATACTGGTCGCGCCCGGCTACGCGCCGTTCGAGCAGTACAACAGCAATTCGGAAAACCAGGGCCCCTGGACCGACATCTACGGGCTCGGCGCGACCTGCTACCGCGCGATCGCCGGCACGCCACCCCTCGACGCTATTGCTCGCAGCAAGGGCATCTTGGGCAGCACGCGCGAAGTTCTCGTTCCCGCCCGGACGGTCGGCAGCGGCCGCTACTCCGGCCGGCTGCTCGCAGCCGTTGATCACGCGCTCGAATTCGACGAAAAGAGCAGGCCGCAGACCGTATCCGAGTGGCGCCGGGAGCTTGTGGGAGAGGGCCGCGCGCCCAGCGCGGCGCCCGCTGCTCCGGAACTGCCTGCCGGGGCCGCGCCGGAGAAGGCCGCGCCACCCGCCATGGCACCCCAGGCCACCCCCGCTACGCGCGGCGCCGTGCCGGCGGAGCAGACTGCTGCGGCGCGCACCGGGTGGTCAGGCGCGCGCGCGCCAATCGCCTGGGCGGTTGCCGGTGCCGCCGCCGCGGCGATCGCGATCGCCGTTTTCCTGCGGGTCGAGACTCCCTATCGCGACGCCGAGCAACAGCTCGCTCAGTCGAAACAGCAGCTCGAAGCGGAGCGCAGGCGCCTCGATGAGGAGCGCAAACGGGACGAAGAGAAGCGGCGCCAGGACGAACTGGCACGCAAGCGTCTCGAGGAGCAGCAGAAACAGGACGAGGCAAAACGCCGGCAGAACGAGGAGGCGCGCTTGGCGGAGCAGCAGAAGCGGGACGAAGAGAAGCGGCGCCTGGAGGAACAGCAGCGTAAGGCGTCTCTCGCTGCGCGCGCCCCGAAGCCCACCTCGGCGCCAGCTGCGAAGGACGCGGATGCACTGCGCAGGGCCGTGCCGCAGGCAGGGCCCGCAATCCGGCCGCCGCCCGCGGTATTGCCGACCGAACCGGACCCTGCCGAATCTGCACCGGCCGTCGCGATGGTCAAGCCGGCCGAGGTTGCCAAGCTCAGTCCGCAGGCGGAGCAACTCGCCAGGGGGGAAGGCGCGTTGGCGCGCGGCGACTATGCGGCCGCCCTCGAAATCCTCAGGCCGCTGGCCGAGGGCGGCAACACCAGGGCCCAGGTCAGGCTGGCTGAGATGTATGCGAACGGACACGGCGTCAAACTGAACTACAATCAGGCCTATATCTGGTACAGTCTGGCGGTGCGGGGGGGAAATACCGCCGCCGCAGCCGGCCGCGCCAAGATGGCCGCGCTGCTGCAGCCGGCCGAAGTCAAGCAGGCCGACAAGGTGGTTGACAGCATGCGGGCGCGCTGACGTTGTTGGAGCACGCGGCCCCCGACAGGTACAAGGCAGTTTCGAAGAATAAATCGCGCGTGCAGCGATGCCCGGTCCGGCAACGGGCGCGGGAGAGTGGGGGGCGCTCATGGCAACGCAGGTCCTATCGGTTTTGAGCGGTCGCTGGTCAGCCGGGTGGTGCGCGGCGCTGGCGTTGCTCGTGGCGGGCTGCATCACCACCGACGATAAGCGTGCTGCGGTCGAGGCCATCAACAAGGCCTTCCGGGCGGACTACGAGGCCGTCCTCGCGGAGAATGGAACGCGCGTTTACAAGGTGGCGCGTGCCGAAGCCTACGACGCGGTGCGTGTGAGCATGGCGCGGCTGGGGATGATGGTCGAATCCCAGGACCCGGTGCTGGGTTACGTCAACGTCTATGCGCCCGCGCCGCACCCGCTCGACCTGGACGAGTGGCGCCGGGCGGCGGAAGCTGACCTGCCGCGGACGCGTGAAATCATCCGGCCCCACGTCGGGCTGCTCGGTCAATTTTTCAACTTCGAGCCGGCTGGCCTCGAAACCGTGATCAGCGGGACGGTCGTCAAGGTTCCGGCCGGCACGGAGATTTCGTTCACGGCACGCATGCGCGAGATCGCGCCGCCGCAATCGGGATTTCCCCGCAGGGAATACCTGCCGCCGACCGCTGTTCGGATGGCGCTGGAGAAGATGTGGGCCGAGGTCGAGCGGGAATTCAAGGCGACCTACCGGAGACCCTGAACCCGAGTCATTCGCGGGACGCCGGCCCGGCGCCCTGCTGCGAGAGCAGGCCCGCGTACACGGCCTGCGTTTCGGGTGAGGGCATGACCTTGAGCCGGGCCGCCAGCACCGTGCGCAGCCGCTCATAGGTGGAGAGCGCTTCGGCGCGCTCGCCGCGGCGCTGGTAGCACAGCATCAGGTTGCGATAGAAGGCTTCGCACAGCCCGTCCGCCTCGATGCATCGCAGGTAGCAATCCACCGCGGCCTCGAGCGCGCTGTTGTCTTCCCACCAGCGCGTGACCCGCGCGAGGTACCGCAGCAGCTTCGCGCGGATCTGCTCGCGGCAGGCGATGAAGCTCGGCTGCTCGGATTCGTCCGGGAGGAAAGGTCCGCGGTAGAGCGCCAGCGCCTCGTCGGTGAGCGCGCTCAGGACCGGACCCGCGGCGCGCGCTCGCGGACCGCGCAGCGCACCGTCCAGTTCCACGAGCAGTTGGTCGAGCGCCCACGTGTCCACCCAGACCAACTTGGGGTCGAGGCTCAGGCGCGTGTCGCGCAGGGTGAGCGCGTCCTCGTCGTCGAAAATCCGCCGCAGCCGGTGTAATGTCGTCGTGAAAGACTTGTGCGCATAATCGGCGTCGATGCGCGGCCACAGCGCATCGGCCAGCAGGTCGCTCCGGACGTTTTGTCCACCGAGCGCGATTAGTACCTTGAGCAACTCCATCGGCCGCCCTGGTCCCTTGCCGGAAAACTCGACAGGCGCGGCTTCGCGCAACAGCGTGAAACCGCCCAGCGTCAAGACCTGGAACGGCCGGGGCCATTGCTTCACGCGCAGCGCGGAAGGTGGTGGCGGGAGGCTTCTCGCGCGCACCAGCGCACGGACGAATTCGCGCTCGATGCCGCTGCGCAATGCGAGTGCGCACGCTTCGGCGAGGAGCTGCGGGCGCACGGCGGCGACGTAGCGCAATCCGAGTTCCCGGCCCAATGCGAGCCCCGTCCTCAGCGGGCCGAGCGCGGCCTCCTCGTCACGGGCGAAAATCGCCGCGCCCGCCGCCGCGAGGTGCACCGGGACTCGGAGCAGAGGGCTGCGAACCCGTTCTGCGATGACCTCGGCGCCGCGAATCTGCGCTTCGGCCCCACGGCGGTCGCCATCGGCAGCGAGCAACTGGGCCCAGGCAACGCGCGCGAGGCATTCGAGCCACGGTATCCCCAGTTCGACGGCAACCGCGAGCGCCATCTTCGCTTCCCGGCCGGCACCCGCGGCGTCACCCTCCAGTGCCACGAGCCAGCACTGCAAGTAGTGGATGAAGGCCTGATCCCCGCGGCGCAGACGGGCGCCCGCGGTCTCGAGGGTCCGCAACTCAGCGCGGGCGCCATCGCGGTCTCCGGCGCCAAGCGCGGCCGCCGCGGCGATCACGCGCAGCCACTCGTCGTATGCATGTATGCCTTCGGAGCCGGCAGTCGCAAGACATTCCCGGGCGGTGCGCAATGCCGCTTCGTGCGACCCGTCCAGCAGGTGGCCAAGGGCGGATGTGATTTCAATGGTGATACGCATGTCCGGGGGATGTTCTCCCGATTGGGATCGTAGTACGCTGGTGATGGCCTCGGCCGCCGCAAAATCCCCGCTGAAAAGCGCTGACATCGCGCGTGCGAGCGCCAGTTCCGCCAGAACTGCGGACGCGATCTGCGCATCCGGGCTTGCGCGAGCCACGCGCTCGGCGCGGTCAAGCCAGTGCGCCAGCTCGTCGTTGCCCGGGTCGCGCAGCAGCAGCGCGCGGATCAGCATCGCCGCGGCGGCCGGATCGACGCCGCCCTCGGCTCTGCGTTCGCTTTCGGTTAGCAGCGCGGCGAGCTTGTCGATCCATTGATCGAGGGCGGTGAGGTCGTCAAATTCCAGTATGATCGTCCGTGCCACGCCGCAGCAGCTGCGCGTCATGCCGCGCGCGTCGCCAGCACGAAGAAATCCTTCGTAGGCCCGCGCGAACAGGCGGCGGGCCGATCGGGGACTCGCGTGCACGCGGCTGGCGGCATGGGCGTGGAGCAGCCGCGGATCGGTTTCGATCAGCTGCGGCGGCAGCAGATCCAGCCAGCCACAGAGCGTTTCGGTGCGACCCTGGACGAGCATGTCGTCCGCCGCTTCCGCGGCGATCCGGGCGACTTCCTCCCACTCGCGGCTTTCCGCAAGCAGTGAGACGGCATCCTCCAGATGCCCGGCGGCGCGCAACAGCGCTGAGGCGCGCTTCAACTCCGTGGCGCCCACCGCATCGGGGAGCACCTGCGCCGCGCGGTTGCGCAGAAAATCGCGCAGCAGGGGGTGCAGCTGGTAGAAGCGGCCTTCGTCTCCCGGAACTTCGCGCACGAAATAGTCGTTCTGCGACAGGTTGAGCAGAAGGCGGCCGGCGCGCTCCTCGCCGGTCAGTGCCTCGGCGACTTCCGCGCTCATCCGCGGCAGGCAGGCGATCCTGAGCAAGAACTGCTGCGTCTTCGGCTCGAAGCGGTCGAAAATTTCGCCGGCGAGGTAATCGAAAATCACCTTGGGAGTCGCGTCCCCCGGCAACTCCGCGATGCGTCCAGAAACCTTCGCGTGCTCGAGCATCAGCACTAGCCCCGCCGCCCATCCCTGCGTGCGCTCGTGGAGCTTCGCCACCGCCTCCGGCGAGAGCGGCTGGCCGCGCAGGTTCGCGATGTCGGCGATCTCGTTCGGGCCGAAACGCAGGTCCTCCCAGCCCAGGTGGATCATCCCGCCGCCCACGCGCAAGCGCGCCAGCGAAGCAGGTGGCTCGGTCCGACTGATGATCACGACGCAGCAATGGCCCGGGACCTGGGTGAGACCCGCCTCGAGCGCCGCGTGCAGCGGGCTGTTGGCGGAAACCTCGTGCAGATTGTCGAGCACCAGGACGGCGGGCGCCTTGGCGCGCGAGAACAGCTGGCGGAAGAATCTACGTGAGAACGCCGCGACATCCCCGGCGTACTGGGGCGCGAACGCGGGAAGTTCGCGCGACCGGCCATCGTCGAGCCTGCGGGCCGCGTGGCTCATGTAATGGAAGAAGGTGGCGACGTCGGCGTCGTCGGGATCGAGCTGATACCAGATGCACGCGTAGTTACGCACCTCCACGTAGCTCGCCGCCAGCGTACTTTTGCCGGCGCCGGGGGGACCCGAGATCCAGACCACGGTCCGGCCGGAAGTTCCGTCCAGCCGCGCGAACAGCGCCTCGCGCCGCACGGCGCTGCCGATGACCGGCCGCGTCGTCTTCGCGAAAGCGACGCCGCGCTGTCGCACCTGTGCCATCCCATTTCTCCCCACCGCCCGATTCCATCTTCGCGCGCCGGCGAACGAACAGTCAAAAACGGCTCGGGGCGTGCGCGCGCCTGCAAGATCATAATACGTCAAAGGGTCGCGTGGCCAACGCGCGGATCACTCGGTTGACATGCTGAGCAAATGCGAGCAGCCTTGAAATGAGCTTGGCATGGGGTGTCGTACATCGCGGTCGTTGCGGCTGATGTGCGTGAGCGCAGGCACCTGAACGGAGCGTGCGATGGCTGAATGGATTTGGGTGCTGGTGGTGCTGGGTGTTGCGTGGGGGCTGGCATACTGGCGCGCTTCGCTTCCAGTATGGACAGCGGCAGTCGCGGTGGCGCTCGTCGCCCTGGGTCTTTCCGCCGAACTCGGATCAGCGGCCACGGTGCTGCTGTGGACCACGTTCGTATTCATCGCCGCCCTATTCAACCTCGCACCGCTGCGCCGCGGTCTCATCGCGAGGCCGGTCCTGCGGTGGTTCCACCGGGCGCTGCCGCAGGTTTCGCAGACCGAACAGGAAGCGCTCGACGCCGGCACCGTGTGGTGGGACGGCGAACTTTTCAGCGGAGATCCGGACTGGCGCAAACTGCTTGCGCTGCCGAGGGCAGAGCTTTCGACCGACGAGAAGGTGTTCCTCGCCGGGCCGGTCGAAGAACTGTGCAGCATGCTCGACGACTGGAAGATTACTCACGAACTTTATTATCTTCCGCCGGAAGTATGGAAGTTCATCAAGGACAAACGCTTCCTCGGGATGATCATTCCCAGGCAGTATGGCGGGCTGGGGTTTTCCGCGCTAGCGCACTCCGAGGTGGTGATGAAGCTCACCACGCGCAGCGGCACCGGGGCGGTGTCGGTGATGGTGCCGAACTCGCTGGGCCCCGCCGAACTGCTGCTGCATTACGGCACCGAGGAACAGAAGAACTACTATCTGCCGCGGCTTGCCCGCGGGACGGAAATTCCGTGTTTCGCGCTGACCGGTCCGGAAGCCGGTTCGGATGCAAGTTCGATTCCTGACACCGGCATCGTCTGCAAGGGCGAATTCCAGGGCCGCAATGACGTCCTCGGCATACGCCTCAACTGGGAAAAGCGCTACATCACGCTGGGCCCGATTGCCACGCTGCTCGGACTCGCTTTCAAACTGTATGATCCAGATCACCTGCTGGGACCGAAAGAAGACATCGGCATAACGCTCGCGTTGATCCCGACTGCTACGCCGGGCGTCAGCATCGGGCGCCGTCATTTCCCGCTCAACTCCG
>Ga0326597_10003220_pt1 | contig 23760 bp, 23 predicted proteins | sample RVTome_12_FD_203789 | JGI IMG/M metagenome (GOLD analysis project Ga0326597, IMG submission 203789) | Soil microbial communities from uranium-contaminated site in the Upper Colorado River Basin, Wyoming, United States - RVT100D185 | ecosystem: Environmental > Terrestrial > Soil > Contaminated >... | reverse complement strand
GTCGAGAGGAGGTTCGTTGCCGGCGATTAGCATGAAAGAGTTGTTGGAGGCGGGGGTTCACTTCGGTCACCAGACCAAGCGATGGAACCCGAAGATGAAGGAGTACATTTTCGGAGAGCGGAACGGAATCCACATCATTGATTTGCAGAAAACGCTCCGCATGTTCAAGGAAGCCTCCCAATTCGTGGCGGAATTGGCCACCGAGAACAAGATTCTCCTCTTCGTGGGAACCAAGCGGCAGGCGCAGGAAGCCATCGCCGAAGAAGCCACGCGCTGCACCATGTATTATGTGAACCAGCGGTGGCTGGGCGGCCTGCTGACCAACCACGTAACAATTCAGAAATCCATCAAGCGCCTCAAAGAACTCGAGGCGATGTCGCAGGACGGGCGCTACGAAATGCTTCCGAAGAAGGAAGTCATCAAGCTGGAGCGGGAGCGCAAGCACCTGGACCAGAACCTGGCGGGGATCAAGGACATGCCGGGGCTTCCGGACTCCCTCTTCGTGATTGATTCCCATAAGGAAGAGATCGCGGTCCGGGAAGCGCGCCGCCTGGGGATCGCCGTGGTGGGCGTAGTGGACACGAACTGCGATCCGGACTTGGTGACGCATCCGATCCCGGGCAATGACGACGCATTGCGGGCGATCCGGCTGTTCACTTCCAAAGTCGCTGACGCAGTGCTGGAAGGCAGGCAGGTCTCCGAGAATCGCGCCCTGGAAGAGGAGCGCCTGGCCGCAGAAGCCGCGTACGACGAAAGCGCTGGAGAGGCCGAGTACGGGGCGACGACATCGGAGGGCGAATATGCGGCGGCCGAATCGGCCGGGGCGGCGGAAGAGCCGTACGATGCCTCGGGATACCCCGCGTCCCGCGAAATCTCTTAGCTTCCTCTTCAGAGCGAGCTTCTTCTGGACGAGCGTACAACATTCCAATTAGGACAGAATCAAGACTCATGGCTGCTGAGATTCAGATTACCGCCCAGCAAGTGAAAGAACTGCGAGAAAAGACCGGCGCTCCGATGATGGATTGCAAGGCAGCCCTGACGGAAGCCAAGGGAAACATGGCCGACGCGGAAACGGTGCTGCGGAAGCGCGGACTGGCTTCGGCGCAGAAACGGGCCGGGCGCGCCACCCTGGAAGGAATGGTCGGCTCCTACATCCACGCCGGGGGCAAGATCGGCGTGATGATCGAGATCAATTGCGAGTCAGACTTCGTGGCCCGTACGGACGAGTTCCAGCATCTGGCCCACGACTTGGCCATGCACATCGCCGCCGCGGACCCCCGGTACATCCGCAAGGAAGAAGTGACGCCGGAGATCCTGGAGAAGGAAAAGGAAATCTACCGGGCGCAGGCCCTGGCGTCGGGAAAGCCGGAGAAGGTGGTGGACCGGATCGTGGAAGGCAAGATGGAAAAATTCTACGAAGAGGTGTGCCTCCTCGAACAGCATTTCGTGAAAGACCCCGGGCAGACCGTCGGCCAGGTAGTGGCAAGCTGCATCGGGAAACTGGGAGAGAACATTACCGTGCGGCGGTTCTCGCGGTTCAAGGTAGGCGAGACAGGGGACCGCACCGCAAATCCGGCCTGAACATCGCATCGGTCATCATCGGTCATGGGGCCGGCGCCGGCGACGGGACCGGTCGTTTCATCCACATGGCTTCCACGTCCATCTTCAAGCGAATCCTCCTGAAATTGAGCGGAGAGGCCCTGGGCGGAACTCCGGGATACGGCGTCGATCCGGCGCGGGCGGAGGAGATCGCCCGCGAGATCCAGGATGTCCGGGAAACGGGGGTCGAGACGGCGATCGTGATCGGCGGGGGCAACATCTTCCGCGGGGTGGCCGAGTCGGCGAAGGGGATGGACCGGGCTCAGGCGGACCACATGGGGATGCTGGCAACGGTGATCAACGCCCTTGCCTTGCAGGACGCGCTCGAGAAACTCTCCGTCCAGACGCGCGTCATGACCGCAATCCAGATGCATCAGGTGGCCGAACCGTTCATCCGCCGCCGGGCCGTGCGGCACCTCGAGAAAGGCCGCGTCGTCATCTTCGCCGGGGGAACCGGGAATCCCTATTTTTCGACCGATACGGCAGCCGCGTTGCGAGCCGCGGAAATCCGCGCCGACGTGATCATGAAGGCGACCAAGGTGGATGGCGTGTTCGACGCCGATCCGGCGCGGGTGAAAGACGCCAAGATGTTCGCCGAAGTAACGTACTACCAGATGATCTCGCAGAACCTTGCGGTCATGGACTCGACGGCGATTTCCCTGTGCCGCGAGAACAACCTGCCGATCATCGTGTTTAACATGAACGTTGCGGGGAACATTGCACGGGTGGTTCGGGGAGAAAAAATCGGCTCGCTCGTAAGCGGCGGCTGAACCGGATCAGAACACAGGGGCGAGGGGAAACGGACGATGACTCAAGAAACGATCCTAGAGGCCAAACAACGAATGGAGAAGGTCGAGGCGGACTTGCGGGCGGAGCTGGCGACGGTGCGCACGGGCCGCGCCTCGGTGGCGATCCTGGATCACGTGCGGGCGGACTACTACGGCACTCCGACGCTGATCAAGGAGATGGCAAAAGTTTCGGTGGCCGATCCGACCACCCTCCTGGTGCAGCCCTGGGACCCCTCGGTGCTGCCGCAGGTGGAGAAGGCCATTCAGAGCGCCGACCTCGGGCTCAACCCGATGAGCGATGGCAAGCTCCTGCGCGTGCCGATCCCGGCGCTCACCGAAGAGCGGCGCAAGGAAATGGTCAGGCACCTGCATAAGATCGTCGAAGCCCACCGCACCGCGGCGCGGAACATCCGCCGGGACGCCAACGATACCTTCAAGAAACTGCTCAAGGACAAGAAGATCGCCGAAGATGCGGAGAAGCGCGCCCTCGACGAAGTGCAGAAGCTCACGGATCAAACCATCGCGCATCTGGACGAGATGAGCAAGAACAAGGAAAAAGAAATCCTCACCGTCTAGGGAACAGTAGCCACAGCGGGTCAGTCCTCCTCTTTGTTCCCGCTGCACCGTTGCGCTACAATAGGACCCAGCTATGAGGACTGCACTGGATACGTTGTTGAGCCGCTCACAGGACGTTTGCGGCGGGCGTGTGCGGATTGACGGCACCCGAGTAACCGTACATCAGATTGTGACCTGTTATCAGCAGGGCTTGACGCCGGAGGAGATCGGCGAGCAATATCCGCATGTCAACCTGGCCCAAATCTATGCGGCGCTTTCCTACTATCATGCCAACCGTGACGAGATTGACCGCGAACTCGAAGCGGAAACGGCGGATTTTCCGCGCCTCGCAGATGAGTTTGGCCGCCGAACGTCGCAGTGAAACTCTCACTATACCTGGATGAGGACACCATGGCGCGTGCTCTGGTGGTTGCTCTGCGCGCTCGCGGGGCCGATGTCCACACTGTGGTCGAGGCTGGCTTGCAAGGCAAGGATGACAGATCCCAACTGGAGTGGGCAGCGGCCAACGGCAGGGCCATTTACACGTTCAATGTTTCGGATTTCTGCAAGCTCCACGGCGAATACCTGGAGCTGGGGACCGGACACGCGGGGATCATCGTCGTACCCCGGCAGCGTTACACGGTTAAGCAGCAAATCCGGCTGCTTCTGAATCTGCTGAAGACCGAGTCGGCAGAGGATATGCGGAACCGCGTTTGGTTTTTGTAAGGGACGAATTTTCATGCCTCCGAACCATCCACCCAATCCTCCTCTGGCCCTATCCGGCGTCCGGGTTCTGGCGATGGAGATTTCCGTCGCGGGACCCCACTGCACGCGGATTCTGGCGGACATGGGCGCCGAAGTTATCAAGATCGAGAAACCCGGCACCGGGGACTTGATCCGCCACTGGGACTCCGCGGTGCGGGGACTCTCCTCCGGTTTCGTTTGGCTCAATCGAAACAAGCGCAGCTTTGCCGTGGACCTCAAGAAGAAGGCCGGACTGGAGGCGATCCAGCGGCTGGCCGGGCGGGTGGACGTGTTCCTCGAAAACTTTGCTCCGGGCGCGGTCGGGCGCCTGGGACTGGGACCGGCGGAGTTATGCGCGCGGAACCCCCGGCTTATCTACTGCTCCGTCTCCGGCTACGGGCAGGACGGCCCCTACAAGGATATGAAAGCCTACGACCCGCTGATCCAGGGCGAGGCCGGGATCATCGCTACGACCGGGTACCCGGATCGGCCGGCCAAGGTGGGAATTCCCATTGCCGATCTGGGCTCCTCGATGTACGCAGCGATTGGAATCCTGCTGGCTCTCTACCAGCGCGAGAAGACCGGCCGCGGGCAGGTAATCGATATTTCCATGTTTGAGTCCATTCTTTCCTGGCTCGGGTATTTCCCCCACCGCTACTGGCACCGGGGCGAGGAGCCGGAGCGAATCGGAATGCGCCACCACCTCGTGACGCCCTACGGACCGTATCTGGCAGGCGACGGTGTGTATGTGTCTCTGGCGGTCGGCACCGACCAGGCTTGGGAAGTTTTCTGCCGGGAGGTCGTCGCGCGGCCCGACTGGCTCGATGACGCGCGGTTCCAGACCGTAGAAGCAAGGTGCCAAAACCGCGGGGTTCTGGAAGACCTCGTCGAGAAACGGTTTCTCGAACACCCGCACGACGAATGGGTCCGCCGCCTGGAAAAGAGCCGTTTGCCGTTCGGGGAAGTGCGGGGCATCGCCCAGGTGCTGGCTCATCCTCAGGTCATCGCCCGCCGCATGATCCGGGAAACGGAGTCGCCCGTGGGACCGGTCCCCGTCATTGGCAGCCCCTTGCGGCTTTCCGACAGCCCGGCGCGCTACGATCCCATACCGGCCCTGGGACAGGACACCGAGGCGATCCTGCGGGAACTTGGGTACAGTGACGAAGAAATTGAAAAGCTGCGTTAAAAAGCAGCCACGGAGACACGGAGGACACAGAGAAGAGACGACAGGATTCAGGAGACAGAAGTCAGAAGGGTGCGGCCGACTCTCGCTTGAACAGGAGAACGCGGACAGAACTTCGGCTTTTCACTTGCTGTTTTGCTTGGACTTCTGATGTTTGTGTTCTCTGTGCTCTCTGTGCTCTCTGTGCCTCTGTGGCGAAATTGTTTTTTGCCGTGAACGACAATCTCTACAGCCTGCTCCGCGAGCGCTTCCCGCGCGACCTCCCCCAGCCGTTCCTTGAGACGGAAACGGGCATTCCGTATTCCTACCGGGACCTGGACCAGCAAACCGCCGTCTACGCCGCGTTTCTCACTGAGAAGGGACTGGCGAAGGGTGACCGCCTGCTCGCGCAAGTCGACAAGTCGCCGCAGGCGTTGATGCTGTGTCTGGCGTGCATTCGCGCCGGATTGATCTTTGTTCCCGTGAACCCCGCGTACCGGAAGACCGAGCTGCGGCACATGCTCCAGGACTCGACGCCGAGCGCCGTGATCTGCCGCCCGGAAGCGCTGGCGGATATAGCAACTCTCCTGCAAGAACTTGAGCACGAATTTCCCCATCCGCGCGTTGCGACTCTCGATAACCGAGGCAACGGGACCCTGGCGGAATTGAGCGACGAGACGCCGCCGGAATTCCAAACGGCGCCGTCCACCGGAAGCGACGTGGCCGCGCTGATGTACACGTCCGGAACCACGGGGCGGCCGAAGGGCGCCATGATTACGCACCGCAATCTTGCGGCCAATATCACGGCGCTTCACGACACCTGGCGCTGGCGGCCGACCGACGTGCTGCTCCATTCCCTGCCCATCTTCCACTTTCACGGCCTGTTCATCGCCTGCCTCACCGCCTTGTTCGGCAGCACGAAAATCCTTTTCCTGCCGAAGTTCGACGCCGCCGCCGTGACCGAGCGTCTGCCGCAGGCCACTGTTTTCATGGGCGTGCCGACGTACTATACGCGCCTGCTCGAGCATCCGCAGTTCTCGAAAGAGGTCTGCCGCACCATGCGCCTGTTCATCTCCGGCTCGGCGCCGCTGCTCGCGCAAACGTTCCGGGAGTTTGAACAGCGCACGGGCTTCCGGGTGCTCGAACGCTACGGGATGACCGAAGCCGGCGTGATTACGTCCAATCCCGTGGACGGCGAGCGCGTGGCGGGCATGGTCGGAACGCCGCTGCCGGGCGTTTCGCTGCGGGTTGTCGGCGAAAACGAGGACGTTCTGCCGCCAGGGAAAGTGGGCGCGGTGGAGATCCGGGGAGAGAACGTTCTGGTTGGCTATTGGGGCCGCGACGAAGAGAACAGAGCGTGCTTCACCTCCGACGGGTTCTTCCGAACCGGCGATCTGGGCCGCTGGGAGCCGAACGGGCATCTCTCGATCGTCGGGCGGCAGAAAGACCTCGTCATCACAGGCGGCCTGAATGTTTATCCCAAGGAAGTCGAGATGGCAATCGACCAGATGGACGGCGTCGCGGAATCCGCCGTGATTGGCGTGCCGCATCCGGATTTTGGCGAGGCCGTTGTCGCCGTCGTGATTCGCAAAGCAGGCTTCCAGCAATTGACCGAAGCGTCTCTCCTTTCCCAGCTCAAAGAAGTCCTCGCCAACTACAAGGTCCCGAAACGGGTGTTCTTCACGGATGAGTTCCCGCGGAACGCGCTGGGCAAGGTGCAGAAGAACCTGCTGCGAGAGCAGCCGGACTACGCCGAGGCGTTTCGCCACGCTTGACACGCTTTAAGGTTTGATGTTAGACAATAACCCGTAGCGTCATGTTTCAAAGTGTTCCCACCAGCCGGGTTTCCGAAGAGATTGCCGGACAGATCAAGCGGGCGATCCTTTCGGGGAAGCTCAAGCCGGGCGATAAGCTGCCGACGGAGCGCGAGCTCGTGGAGCAGTTCCGCAGCAGCCGGGTATCGGTGCGCGAGGCGGTGCGGGCGCTCGAACACCTGGGCCTGGTCCGCATCAAGCGGGGGCACGGCGGCGGGACCTACGTCAGCGGGGCGGACCACCACCGGGTCGCGGAGTCGTTCTGGGTGCGAATGCAGTTGAGCAAGGGCACTCTCAACCATTTGACGGAGGCGCGCCTGCTGCTCGAGCCGGGTCTTTGCCGCCTGGCTGCGGAGCGCGCGACGGCGCAGGACCTGGCGAAGCTCGAGGCGGTTGTAAGACAGCAGGAGGCCGCGGTCAAAGCCGGCAAAGACACGACGTCGTACGACTTGAAGTTTCACCGCCTCTTGATCGACACCGCCCGGAATCCGATTCTGGCGCTGACGACTGTTTCCGTGATCGATCTGCTGGTGAACGCGCTGCAAGAGGCGCGGGTGGGTGCGGGGCTGACGGCCCATGTGGTAAATTTCCATCGGGCGATTTACAATGCGCTGTGTGAGCGGGATGGAGCAAAAGCAGCGCAATTGATGGCCGACCACGTGGCCGACATCCAGCGGCGCCTTCATCCGCACCTGATCCGGGGACGCGGCTCGGCCGCGTGGATCAGCGCTCCGTTGCGGCTGGACGAGGCCACCTGGGATCAATAAGGACAGACAGATGAAACAATCCACTCCGCGCGCAGGGGCGCCGTCGCGCGACGGCAAGCAACCGCGCCGCTTGATTGTCGGCATCTCCGGAGCCACGGGAGCGATCTACGGCGTCCGGCTCCTGCAGGTGCTCAAGTCCGCCCCGGACATTGAATCGCACCTGGTCATGTCGAAAGCCGCCGAGCGCACGATCGCCTACGAGACCGAGCTCACCATCGCCCAGGTGCGCGGCATGGCCGGCGCGAGCTACAACATCGCGGACATCGGCGCGACCATCTCGAGCGGATCGTTTCACACCGAAGGCATGATCATCGCCCCCTGCTCGATGAAAACTCTCGCTGCCGTGGCCAACTCGCTCAGCATTGACCTGCTCGGCCGGTCAGCCGACGTGGTGCTCAAGGAGCGCCGCCCGCTCGTGCTCCTGGTCCGCGAGGCTCCGCTGCACCTCGGTCATTTGCGGCTGATGGTGCAGGCCGCGGAGATGGGCGCGATCATCGTGCCGCCCGTCCCGGCTTTCTACAACTTTCCCAAGACGCTCGACGACATTATCAACCACACCGTGGGGCGCATCCTCGACCTCTTCCGCATCGACGTGGACATCGTCAAACGGTGGGAAGGCATGCGGGCCACGGCACGATCGGGCGCTTCGTCTCCCTAAGCAGGGCCGGGCGTTTTCGCAATCCGGGAAGCGGCTGATCGAAGCTGGAATCCTCTTTGGAAACTGCGCAAACATGACGAGTCCCGGCGCGGCGCCCTTCCACACATCGGGGCGGGTGGTAAGCGGCGTTGGCCGCGGGGCTGCGTTTCTGCACCTCGGGTGGGTACTGGACGAGCTTCACCGAAAACTCGGCCTGATTCCCTTCCCCGGAACCTTGAATCTGAGCGTCGAGCCGCAGACGCGGGAAGCGCTCTTTCTGCGCCGCGAGTCGTTCTTGCGCATCGCCGATCCCGCCGAACCAGCCTGCCCGGGGTACTTGCAGCGCGTCACTGTTCGGGCAAACGGCCGGGCCTGCCGCTCCGCCTACTTGATTCTCCCTGAATTAACCGTGTATAAAGACGTGCTGGAAATTATCGCCGCGGAGAGCCTTCGGCAGACGCTCGGCCTGCAGGATGGCGACTTGGTCGAGATGGAAGTCGAGATCGAGGAGCTCAAGTAGGACAGGCCTCCTTGCCTGTCTTACAACTCTCCGCGGCGTACAATGCTGTGCAGGCCGCGAGGCTGTACCCACAAGAGGTCAGGTGAAACGAAATGATCTTTTCCTGCGCCAGTGAAGCCCCCACGGTAGAAATCCCCGCGACGTTCAATCTTGCGAGCCACCTGATTGACCGCAACCTCGCAGCCGGCCGCGCAGACAAGACGGCTGTCTACGAAGACGGGCGCACGCTGACCTACGCGGAGCTGGCGGAGATGGTCAATCGCTGCGGGAACGCTCTGCGGTCGCTCGGCGTTCAGCCCGAACAGCGGGTGCTGATGGCGGTCCCGGACTCGGCCGAGTTCATCGCCGTGTTTCTGGGAGCGGCGAAGATCGGCGCGGTCCCGGTCCCCGTCAACACAGCCGCGTTTGCGGAAGATTATCTCTATTATCTCCGCGACAGCGGCGCAAGGGTTTTCGTTCTTCACGAGGAGCTCTGGCCTCACGTAGAGCAAATTCTTGCGCAAGTTCCCGGTCTCGATCATGTCCTCGTGCTGCCATCGGACCCAGCCAAGACGCGCGCGATTACGACCGAGCCTCCATCCGGCGTTCGCTATCACTGGGGGCCGCTGGGTGAACTGCTCCAAGCCGCTTCGCCGATGCTCGAAGCCGAGCCGACGTCGAGGGACGACATGGCCTTCATGCTCTACACGTCGGGCAGCACCGGAGGTCCCAAAGGCGCGGTCCACTTGCAGCACGACATTCCCGTCGCTACGGCGCTCTACGCGGTCCCGATTCTCAAGATGACGGAACAGGATATTTGCTTCTCCGTAAGCAAGCTGTTTTTTGCGTACGGCCTCGGCAATGGGATGTTTTTTCCGCTCAGCGGCGGCGCGGCGGCAGTCCTGAATCCGCACCGGCCGAAGCCGGAGGTCATCTTCGAATATGTCGAGCACTTCCGGCCCACGCTGTTCTTCAGCGTTCCGACGCTGTACGCCGCGCTGCTGCACGTTCCCGAGCAGAGGGACTTGAGCAGCATCCGGTTTGGAATTTCAGCCGGAGAGGCGCTCCCGACGGAAATCTATCAGCGCTTTCACGAACGCTTCGGAATTTCGATCCTGGACGGCATCGGCTCGACCGAGATGACGCACATCTTCATTTCCAACCGCCCCGGCGACATCCGCCCCGGCACCAGCGGCCGTCTCGTTCCCGGCTACGAAGCCAAGATCGTGGGCGACGCGGGCGAGGAGCTGCCTGCGGGAGAACTGGGAAATCTCTGGGTAAAGGGCGACGGCGCCGCGGCCTTCTACTGGCGCAAGCAGGAGCAGACCAAGCGCACGATGGTCGGCGAATGGCTGATCACCGGCGACAAGTACTACGTCGATCCCGAGGGTTACTTCTGCTACTGCGGCCGCGCGGACGACATGCTGCGATGCGCCGGGCAATGGGTCTCGCCGGCCGAAGTCGAGAACGCGCTGCTCGGGTTCCCCGGAGTCGTCGAAGCCGCGATCGTCGGCTGCCAGGACGATGACGGGCTGGTCAAACCGAAGGCCTTTTTAGTGATGAAGCACCCTCCCGACGGTGCCTGGGAGGACGCTCTCCGCGATTCCCTGCATAGAAAGCTGGCAGGTTACAAAGTCCCGCGCTGGTTCGAGATCGTGAAAGAATTGCCCAAGACGCCGACCGGAAAAATCCAGCGCTTCAAGCTGCGGGGAAAATCAGCGCCGCATGTGTGAGCAATCGGTGGTTCGATCCAAGACGCCTCCCGAAACGCCATATGGATGGCGTTTCGCGACATATTAGTGTGGTTCAGGGAGCAGCCTCGAAGCTGCGGGATCGTTCATTGACTGGGGGTCACGATGCCTATACCATATCGCGCCGATCACGTCGGAAGCCTTCTGAGACCGAAGGAACTGCTGGAGGCACGCGCGGCCGGGACGAGTCCGGAGCAGCTCCAGGCGCTTGAAGACCGCCACGTGGAGCGCGTCCTCGCCCGGCAGAAGGAGCTGGGGTTCACCATCTTCACGGATGGCGAATTGCGCCGCGCCAATTTCATGAGCGACTTTACTGACGCCGTCCAAGGCTTCGACATGGGCGATGCCGTCGCGCGCATGTGGAAAGCGGGCGAAGTGAAAGGCCCCCAGGTCACCCCGAAGGTGACAAAAATCACCGGAATCGTCACGAAAAAACTGCAAGCCGCACGCGCACTCACGGCGCACGAGCTTGCGTTCCTGAAAGCCCGCCAGCCGGGCGCGATCAAGATGACGCTCCCCAGCGCCTCGCAGTTCCCTGCGATCTCCTTCAAGTGGGGCGTCACGGACACAGTGTACAAGGACCCGGTCGCGCTGCTGTGGGCCGTTGCCGAGATCATGAAGACTGAGACGGCACGGCTTGCCGCCGAGGGCGTTGACTACATCCAGATTGACGCGCCGCGCTACAGCTACTACATGGACCCGAAGTGGCGCGACTGGACCCGGGCCGAGATGCGCACCGAGCCGGAGACTCTGCTCGACGAATCGATCCAAGCCGACAACGCCTGCTTCCAGGCGGCGCGGCGCCCGGGCGTCGTGCTCGCCATCCACTTCTGCCGCGGCAACAACCGCAGCCAGTGGTACGCCGAAGGCGGCTACGACGCCATCGCGGAGAAAATGTTCGGCACGCTCCAGGTCGACCGCTTCCTGCTTGAGTACGACGACGCGCGCTCGGGCTCGTTTGAGCCGCTGCGTTTTGTCCCGCGCGGGAAAACGGTTGTCCTCGGATTAGTCAGCAGCAAGAAGCCGGAACTGGAAGACCAGGCGACACTGGTTCGCCGCATCGAGGAAGCCTCGCGCTACGTTCCGCTCGAAAACCTCGCCCTCAGCCCCCAGTGCGGCTTCGCCTCGACGGCGGATGGCAACCTGCTGACCGAGGACCAGCAGTGGGCCAAGCTACGCCTGGTGGTCGAGACGGCGAAGAAGGTATGGGGTTGAACCAATAGATCATGCTTCGGTATGATTCGTGGTAGGCTGCAATCGTGCAGTTCGAATGGGATGCCGAAAAGGCGCAAAGGAACCTCCGCAAGCATGGAGTGTCATTCGATGAGGCAATCACCGTTTTCAGCGACCCATTGGCAGTCACGATCCAGGACCCGGACCATTCGGACCAGGAGCAGAGATTCTTGACCACTGGCCTCTCGAAAGGCCGACGATTGCTCATCATTGCACACACGGACAGAGAGGGACGGGTGAGAATCATCAATGCGCGAGAGGTGACGCCAAGTGAAAGGAGTCAGTATGAGTCCGGAGAATGAACAGGAAGCGGAAGACGAAATGAGGCCGGAATACGATCTCCGAGGAGGAGTTCGAGGCAAGTATTACAAGCAGTACATGGAAGGGACCAATGTTGTGCTGCTCGATCCCGATGTGGCCGCCGTGTTTCGCGACTCCGACTCGGTCAACCAGGCTCTGCGAGTCTTGATCAAAGCAGCCGGGCAGATCGAGCATACAACCTCCCCCAAAGCAAAGTAGCGTTACGCCACGCGTGACCCTGATGAAGGTTTATGCCCAGACTTGGGAAGTGCCAACTTTGCCTTGAAGAAGAACAGCTTCAGGAGAGTCATCTCTTACCTGCTGCTCTCTATAAGATGATGCGGTTGAACGAGTCTACATCACATCCCACTCGCTCTCGACCATGACTTGCGGGACGACGGCCTCGGCATCGTCCTCGAACGTGCGGATCACGGGCGGCGGGAATTTCAAGCCGAGGCGGTCCCACTTCGCGAGAAGCTTCTCGTAGACTTCGCGCCGGATGCGCGAGCGTCGCGCGAACTGCTTCAGAAACTTGTGCTCCTTGCAGGCGTTGATGAGGCACTTCGACCCCCAGGGGCGCTCCTCCGGAGGATTCTTCGTTGGGTCGAGCCACGTGGACCAGGTGCTGCGCAGCACGTCAATGTCCTTGGCCGGATCGCAGCGCGTGGACATGGCCCAGAACACTTGGTGAATGTCAGTCGGATCAATGTCGTCGTCCACGACGATGATGAACTTCGCGTAGTAGGCGCCGCCGGGAACCTGAGCCGCGAGCGCGGCCACCTGGGCAGCGTGACCTGCGAAGCGCTGCTCGATCGAGACGGCGGTAGCGCCGAAGCCGCCGGCGGCTTCCGGAAATGAGTACACGCCCAGGATGCCGGGCACGCCGAGTTTCTCGAGATCGGTCCAGATGCGCGCCGAGCGCGCGATGCTGTAGAGCAGGCTCTGCTCGCACGCCGGGTAGTCGGCCATCAGCGCGCACGTCAGGATCGGGTCGTTGCGGTGGCGGACGCACTTCACGTCAATGATCGGCGTATGCGCTTCCGGACGCCCGTAGTAGCCGGTGAATTCCCCGAACGGTCCCTCGCGCGCGACATTGCCGGGGCGCATTTCGCCTTCGACGATGATCTCCGCGCTCGCGGGCAGCAGCAGCCCGGTTACGTCGCTCTCGAAGACATCGACCGGCTGATTGATCAATCCGCCGGCGTAGTCGTATTCCGATTCGAGCTTCGGCACCGTCTGCGTGCTGACCGTGAACAGCAGCGGGTCGGGCCCGTAGACTGCCGCCACCGGAAACGGCTTCCCCTGCCGCCAGTAGCGCTCCGCCTGCAGCCGCGCATCCTTGCCGGGCGACCAGTAGCAAAAAAGCTCTCGTGGACCTTTCACCATCTGCCGGTAGGTCCCGAGATTCAGGTGGCCGTCTTCGAGATCGCGCGTGATGAAGACGTCCCAGGTGCCGAGGTAGCGCCCGCCGTCGAGCGGCCACATCTTGGGCGCGGGAAAGATCGTGATGTCCGCCTTGTCCCCCTTGAGAACGTTTTCATTCACGGCGGCAGAAGCCGCTGGTACGGTTCGCGGAGGCACCTTGCGCAGCGCCCGCTCCCGGACGAGCTCGATCAGCTCGGTGAGCGTCTTGCCTTGCGGCAGGCCCAATGCCGCCGCGATGCGCTCCTTGCTGGTCCCAAACAGGTTGTGCAAGCAGCGGAAACCCTTGGGCGCGTCCTTGATCTTGTCGTAGAGCAGCGCCGGAGCGCCTTCGCGCTGCCCGACGATGTAGTTGAGCGCGGACGACTCCTCGTCCCAGTCCAGTTCCTCGGTGATGGTCAGGAGCTCTCCCATCTCCTCCACTTGCTGCATCCAGGTGCGTAAGTCGCGCATTGCGGTGATTGCTCCTTAAGTCGATTTCCCCTTTTTCTTTCCGGGAATTCTATCGGGGTTGAAAACGCTACTGCGCTGTAGGAGTCCGTGCGCCGTTTCGCCCATTCCGTTGGACCAGGGCGGCGCGGACGAAGTTGCAAATCTGATTCGCAACCTGCTCGGCGGTCAGGCGGCCCTGCGGCGAGAACCATCCCGCTGTCGCCGTGCACATGGTGAGGATCGAATTCCGGACGACGCTCACGTCTTCGATCAGGAAGACCCCATCCTGCCGCCCTCGCTGCAGGATAGCGTCAAACAGCCGGTCATACTCGTGCCGCAGTTTCAGAATCGCTTTCAGGTTGTCGGGCTCGAGCGACCGCAGCTCGCTGTGGCTGACGAACGCCTCTTCGCGCTTCTGCGTGTGGAACAGAACGTGCCAGCGAATCGCCTCGTCGAGCTGTTGCTCCGGGCCGTTGTCCGAAGCGGCAATGCGCCGCAAACCTTCGAGCAGTTCCGACGCGGTCGCCCGCATCAGGTCGAAGAGGATGTCCTGCTTGCTGGGGAAGTGGTAGTAAAGGCTGGATGCTTTGATCCGCAGGCGCGCGGCGATCTGCCGCATCGTCATGCCCGCGTAGCCGTGCTCGAACAGGAGGCGGCAGCCCGCTGCGCGAATCTGATCGAGACGATTCTTGGCTGGAGCCTCCGCGCGGGCCCGGGCCGGCACCCGGACTCGCGTGGCCGGCAGCAGGGTTCCCGCCACCGCGCCACTCGGTTCCCAGGTTTTGGCCATCGGCGATTGATCCTTCAACGATCTTTTAATGACCCTTCAATGACCCTTACAGAAAGCGCCGGTCCTTGAGCGGGTCCGGCTCCTTCAGGCCAAGCTTGCCCATGATCTGCGTGACTTCAGCGCGGTACTGCTCCCGGGCCTGCGCATTGGTGCGCTTCTTGATGCCCCATTCCATGTATTGCTCGCTGCGCTTCGAGCCGGTGACGCCGAACATGTCGAGACAGCGGGGATACATGTGGTCGAGCGACTTCTGCGCCGCGGCCTTCCCTTCCTCCGTCTGGCAGAGACCGGTGAGAATCTGGATTCCGTGCGCGATGTGCTGCTTCTCTTCCCTGAGGATCTGCGGAATGATGCGCGACACGGGCAGATAGCTGCACTCGCCGAAGTCTTCGAGATGGTACCCGCCGACGCGGTCAATGAAGGTGCCGAAGCAGCCCATGTCGGCCCAGGTTTCGAGCGGCTCGCGGAAGATTTCCAGGATACGGTCCTTCGAGCGGTTCTTGAGCTGGTAGGAAACGTCCACGTTGAGTTCCGCAAGAATCTTTACGAACTTGCGGTGGTGGTCAATCTCCTCCGCCGCGGTCTTCGCCAGCATCATCTGGTCTTCCGCGCTCGGCGCGGCGAGAACCCATTTCTCGACGTAAAGGTGCGGCCCGCCGAGCTCGCTGTCCGCCTGAATCGTCATGACCTTGATCAGCAGGTCCTGATACTCCTTATCCATCTTGGAAAAATCCTTGGCTTCAATTCTGTCCGTAAACATGCATTCAACTCCTTTCCGATTCTTTGCTGCCTTCCTTTCAATATCAGCCCACGCCCCAACCCCTGGGGCTGCCGTCCCGAGGAGCGAAGCAACGAGGGATCTGCTCGTCCTTACTTCCCGCGAGCCTTTTTTTCGGATCCGCCAGGCGGCACGCGCTCCCACTTCTCCTGGAAGCGCACTCCCGCCGCTTTCAGCACATTGTGCACCGGGTCGCGCTCCGCCAGCTTCTTGCGCAACTCCGTCAGCCTTCGCTCGGGTTCGTTGGTCGCGACCCGGGCTTCCACGTGCACCACCAGGATCGGCTTGGTCACCTTCGCCAGACCATACATGCCACTCGGGTCGAACTCGGCCCAGATCGTAAAATCCCACGTCTGCAGCTCGAAATCCATGGTTTTGGCGACGAAGTTGCCCACGACGTTGAGCGACCCTGCGTAGGCCGCCAGCAGGGCTTCGAGCGGCATCGCGCCGCGGTTCGTCCCGCCGAGCAATTTGGGCATGTCGAGGCGCAGGGACTTTTGCTCTTCCGTCCGCACCAGAACGCGCTGCGGCGATTCCATCGCCACTTGGATTCGCAACCCGGTTTGTGGAATTCGCTTAATCCTTACCATACAACGTCATTCTAACGAACGTTAGACAGGCTGTCAAGGTAAATCGCGCGCTCAACCGTCCCTTCCCTGCCTTTTGCAGAGTTTGCCGAAAATATTTGCGGAGTTTCGCGTCCGCGAAAAGCCGAGAGACACGGGAAGCTATGCTGCTGGGCGGGTTTCGTTGCAGCGAGGCGCTACAGGTGATCAATTGGCGACAGTCCCACGAGTACTACTGAGCAGGATCGCCTTCCCAAACTTCACTTCCCCGCGAACCCTGCGTGAACGCTCCGTTCACGGGTCTTTTACAAGCCCTGGGGACTTCTCCCGATTCCTTTCCTATTCACCCTCTTAACATACGGCTTGCCCGCCCTCCTCTGGAAATGATTCTCGGCAGGCTGTCTTCCAGAGCCGCATCCCATTCTGCTTTGTTGACCCGGACCAGCCGATATTCTTCCCCCTCTTCGCCGAAGCCTGCCCTACTCGAAAGCGCGCCCCGGTTCAGCCCTTCCAGCAGCCGCACGCCGAGGCGGCTGACCGCGTCGGAGGTCATGACGTACTCGCCGGGATGGAGCAGCGCCGGGATGCCGCCGCCGATCCGGGACGTGGCTCCGAAGACGTATCCCCCCTCGGCAAACTCCGGCAGCGCCTGGATGGCCAGCAGCTCGCGCCGCCGGTTGCGCTCGTCCTCGATCTCGCGGATCCGCCGCAGGATGTTGTCGTGCTCGATCTGCGGGATGCGCCGCGATTCCGAGCGCACAAACTGATTCACCATCTCCCGGAAAGCGCTTTGGATGGTCCCTGTGGCGCTCTCGAAATCAATCCGATGGCGCTCGTAGTCTTCGAGCGCCTGGAACATGATCCGCTCGCCTTGCTGCTGGATCGCCGTATCGTGCTCTTTGGCTCTGCCGCTTCCGCCGCCGAAGAGCAGCCCCAGTGTCAGGCCCAGCGCCGCGCCGATCGGACCGGCAAACGCGCCGATCGCCGTGCCCGCCAGCAGCCCGGTTCCGCCCAGCGCCAGCCCGCCGAAGCCGCCCGCCAGGAAGCCGCCGAGCCCCGAGGCGATTCGCCCCTGGCCGATCAGCGAGGCGCCCGCCAGGCCGCCCGCCGCCAAGCCGCCCAGCGTCGTGAAGCCGAGCTGCCGCGCCAGGATATCCCCCAGAGGCGTCGTTGCCGGCAGGCCCAGCGCAGCCGCCGTGGTCGGCTGCGTCCGCGATTCCACCACGCCCGTCGGGAAGCTGGCCGCTTGGCCCGTCCCAGAAGGCACCGGAGTGAAGTTCGCCTGCGGTGGAATAAACGGCGCAGTGCCGCCCGGCCCCAATGACGGCAGGCCCGACAATCCCCCCACAGTAGGTGCTCGCTGGCCCGCCACGGCCCCGCCGCCGTGCTGGGAGACTGCTAGCATGCGAAAGAACTGGTGCTTCCACTCACTGGCAATTTCGCTCCATACATTGTTCAGGATGTCGCGGAAACCGCGTGCGCCGCTCGTAATTCGGGAGAAAAAAGCCTCGTAGGCGGCCGCCTCCCGCTCGATCAGGCGCACCTGCTCGTCATGAGCCTCCATCGCCAGGCGCAAGCGCTCGTCCTGAAAATTCTGCTCCCGCGCCAAGGTTTCCTGCGCCAGGCGCTCCCGCGCCGTCAGCAGCGACGGATCACCGGCCGGCAGAGCCTCCGCCGACACCGGCGTCGTCACAAACACGCCGCGCTCGTGCAGCGTGGGCGCGCGCCCGCCCAAACGCGGCGCCGCAACCGGCTCTACGGTGAATGCGCCGGCCTGGCCCGTGGCCGCCACAGCGGCCTTCGCGGTCTCCTGCTGCGTCTTGCGCTCCTCGGCCAGCAGCTCGTTCAACTGCTTAAGCAGGTCGAGCCGGCGCTTTTCAAGGATGTTCCGGACGGAGGAGATGCCCGTGAAGAATCCCAGGTCCTCCTCCTCCTTGATCCGCGCGATGATCGCCTCCGCTTCGCGTGCGCGGTCGGACGTGAGGTCGCCGCCCGGCGTCAGCAGACCGATTTCCCGGCTGATCCCGGAGATTTGCTGGCGCAGCAGCCCTTCGCTCCGGCCGATCACTTCCCGGTTGCCCTCGCGCACCTGTTCCACCAGGGCTTCCAGCTCCCTGCCTATGCCGAAGATGAAATCCTTCATCTCGATCAGGCGCGGAATCACGAATGTCGCCATCCCGATGCCGAAGCTGGCCAGCAGTGACACGTTGAATGCAGCGCCCAGCGCCGATTGCGCCAGCCGGGTCTGGGAAATGAACCGGCCCAGGCCGCCGGGCAGCTGCACGCCGAGCTGCGCCGAAATCAGCGCCAGCTTCTGCTGCGTGTCGCCCGTCAGCCGGTTGAACGAGCCCAATTGCGCGGACGCGGCGGTGTATTGCCGCGATGTCAATTGCACGCTCTGGCGCAGCTCCGCCTCCTCGCGGTTCAGCGTCTCCTTGATCCGGAGATGATCGCGCGCGGTGATGCTGGCGCGCCGCAACGCCTGGTCTACATCCGCCTGCGCTTTCTGCACACGGGCGAGCTCGGCATTCTCCTGGGCGTACTTCGACTGAAGCTTGGCAACGTGCGCCGTGAGTTCGTCGACGTTTTTGATCGAGGTCTTCGAGAACCTCTCCAGCTCGTTCGCAGACTTGCGCCCGAACTCCGTCATGCCGCGCTCGGCGCGCTTGGCGCCCTGCTCGGTCTTGGCGGCGAAGCGGTCGACGCCCTTCTCGGCTTCCGTCAGCCCCGAGAGGTCCTCGTCCACCTCCACCGCGATCCCGATCCGGTTTGTGTCGCCAAAGGCCATTTAATTTCCTTGACACTCATCGTGTGTGGGAAGTAGCGTCGGAAGTGCGGGAACCCCGCCGACTGAAACTCGGCGAGGCTCCCTAACCAAGTCCAGTGAAGGAGCACTGAAAATGGCTAAAGCTATTTCTAGGGCAAAACGCCCAATCCTGCAACCTCTTCCCATTTCCCCGGAGCCAGCTTCTTTGGACGCGCTGTTACGTGAGCGGAGCGAACTTCGCTCGGAGATCGCATCCATTGAGAGGCTGAGTGCCAGAATACGCGAACCCAAACCTGGCGACCGCAGCCTGGCCGCCGCCAAGGTGAAACTCTTCATGCGGGAATGCGCGGAGCGTCTCCAGCTAGCACAGATCGACCTGGAGTGCACGGAAAGGGAGATCGAAGAGTGTGAGATTCTGGGAAGAACCGCCGTGCTCGACTTCGGCCTCATGGGCTGATTCCCTCAGGCGGCGAGGGCGCTCCGCGCTTCGCCGCCTTTTTCTTTTTCCTTACCCCGCAACCACCGCTTTGTGCCCGCCCCGGTAGTCGGTCACTAATGCCTCGAATTCGTAGCGGGCCTTGTACTGGAGCCGGTCTGCGGTGAAAGCCCTGCCCACGGTTGGACTGTCGGCCAGGAAGAACTCCGGCTCCTCGCGGCCTCCGAGGAAGTCAAGCTCGACGAAGGGCGCCTCCCCCGGATCGGCAAAGACGTAAAAGTCGGTCGCGTCCGTCAGGAGCGGGCTGACGATGATGCGCTCACCGTTCTGACCAAAGAGGAAGCGTACGGGATTGGGCGTGAAATCCGAATCCAGGTACTCGCGCATGTTCTCCTGTTTCGCCAGCCCTTCCAGTTCCAAAGGCACGACCAGGATCGCCGGGCCTGCCCCGATCTTCTCCCCGGAATCCTTCTCGGCCTGCTTGCGCATGTTCGTACGGATGGTGTTTAGCTCTGCGGCCGAGAGAGCGTTGGTTGTGAGATTCGCGCCGTGTAAAGTGGCGTGAAACCAGGTGGTGCCGTCGTAGATCGCCGCGTTGTTGATCATCAGATTGAAGACCCGCCGCGCCAGCGTGCGACGTGCGGCCCGGCCCAGGTTTTCCACGATCTGGCCGACCACTCCGATGTCGTCGTTGATGACGGTCTTTCGCGTGACCGTCACGAGGCCGCCGAATTGCACCACCGCGACGCTCGCCTTTTCATCGGTAGGGGCGGTAATCTCCGGCCAGTCGCTCGCCTCTGGATCATGCTCGCTCAGATCGCCGAAGTATCCGACGCGGACACGCTCTTGATCTCGGAAGTCAGGGACCGCTTTTCGCACACTGGGCGGCGCGAGCAACTCAAGGCCGTACGGTGGCGCGACAAAGCCCTGGAGCATCCGCCGGTGCAGCGTGTTGCCGAGCGCGCTCGGGAAGCCTGTCGAAATGTAGTCCTCCCGGATTTGCAGGTTCTCGATATTTCCAGAAACATCCGTGTCGCCCGTATAGGCCACGTACGCCTCGCGAATGCCTTCGAACGCCCGCACATCGCGATTCAACTCCGGCCCTATTTGCCAGCGCAGCATCTTGCCCTCGCGAACCTGCTTCCATTCGTGCGAAACGCCATACAGCTTGTCCAACGCGATCTGGTCCTTATCGCGTGGCTCTAAGCCCACCTCAACCGCAGGCACCCCGCTCCTGCGGTGCGGTCCCGGAACGACGGCGGCGAATCCCTCGCGCACGAGCTGAATTTTCGCGGCGATTTCTTCCTCGGTGCACTCCTTGCCATCCAGACCGTCGCTGACGACTTTTCGAACAGGGAGTGGCAGCCTCGACTCCGACAGCATCTTCGTCAGCGTTTGCCGCGACTCTGAGATTCGCTGTTTCCTCTCGGCCTCCTCCACCCTCTTCTCCAAGTCGGTCACCTGTTGATCCACGATTGGTTCGCTCATCGCTTCTGATCCTTTCTCGTCTGAAATAATTTGTGCTTGTTCTAAGACCGCGACAGCGGCTCCGCCGCTGGACGCGGCGCTGACCAGGTCCACGGAATTGATTCCGAGGATTTCGGATACTTCCAGCGCTGGCCCGGCAGGTCTTGCCTCGATCAACGCATCCAAACTGAAGGCGAGCGGCCGCCCGATCTTCCAGGCGTCCAGCATCTTCTGCTGCGCCCATTGCTCGTGCTCCATGATCGTCAGCGTTGCTTCGGGACCTTTCGGCCCCATCTGCGGCTCGGAATAGAAACCAATCAGATCGCGTACGCTGCCAGTCCTGCCCTTCGGGGCATGGTCTGCGAGACATCGCGCGCCGTCCAGGTGCGGCAGTGCTGCCTTTGCGGATTCCGGCGTCCAGCGCAGGGGTAACCTCGCGCCGTGATGGTCGTAGCGATTTCTGGAAAGTCCGTACTCGAATATTCGCACGCGCCACTTCAGGCCCCGCGGCGGCGCAATCGGGGAACCGGCAGCTTCGATGACCTGCAGCGTTTGCTTCAAATTTCTTTTCCCTTCTGACTTGCGGAGCGAGCCTGCACACGGTGGAAGGACCGCGCGCAGGCCGCATCGAGGCGCTCCGCCGATCCCGCGCGGGGCACAAGGAGCTGGGCTGAAAGGACCCAACCCGCGCGGGAAACTTGTTCAATCATTTCGATTCCTTCCTCCGCTCTCTGAGAAACCGTTCCAGGTCTCCACGCCCGTACCGAATCGTGTGACTCGTCAGGCAGGTGAACGGAGGACCGAGATGGCGACTTCTAGGCCGCCGCCAGTCCTTCAGCATTGCCGTCGTCACGCCCAAATAGGACGCCGCTTCGGCGGGAGTTAGCAATTTTGGCGAGCTAGTGACGGCTATTCCCCTTCCGTGTTCTCAGAGCCTTTCTGCACGTCTGGCGGTTGCAGGAAGGTGATCACGCGCCCAAGGAAACGAATATGCTTTGGCGCTGGGAATTCCCGCACAACGCGCGAGTACACCTCCCGCTCCAGCGTGGTGGGCAACCCTTCATGGAGCGTCCGCTTCTGCTCCGGTGTCAGCGGATCATATATCCCGACCCGATACCGCTGCGCGGCCCGCACTCTGCGACTCAACGGCCTTCCTTCTGAGCGAAAGACCCGCCACGGTAAGTACTCCACGAATTCCAACAGGAACAGCCCCGAGGCAGGTTCAAAATCGAAACTGAAGTATCCGAGATGGGGTCCATACGGCGGCAGGCCCGGATTGTCATTTTGCGGCCCAAGCGACTCGATCAGTACCAGCTCGTCCCATGTTTCGTTGAACCCCGCAACGGTATCGACAACGACCGCACCTCCTTTACCAGTGGGTGGAATTAATGGATGACGGTTTAAATCGGCGTCGTCCCAGTACGCAACTCTCATCGGGTCCAGGATAAGCCGCGCGTCCAAGTACCGCTCCGATCCGGGCTCTCCGCCGAGGCGTTTTATCGCGACAACCTTGCCCTCCGGTGCCTCGACGGCTTGCTCGGAGGCGAACTCTTTCGAGATCCGGCGCGCGACGTTGACTATGGCTTCAGGCTTCAGTCCCGCGTACTTCAAAAACCACCTGGCTTCCTCGGGGTCTCGGCAAAGACTTGCAATGCGAAACAACATGTCCGCTGATGGCCGTCGGGCTTCATCGTCGCGCTCCCATGCAGACAGCGTCCCCTGGTGAATGCCTAGCAAACCCGCAAACTCGGCCTGGGTCTTGCCCTGCGAATCACGCAGGGAACGAATCTGCGTTCCGAGGCTCAACTTCTCCTCCATCTACCCTCCCCATTTTTCTCTTTGCGTTAAATAGCGCATATGTAGTACGATTGCATTGTGAACTACGCAGGCCCAGTTCGGACTCCGAAAATCTCGGCAAATATCGGATTCGAGAAAGAGCGTTCGCTTGGCACCCAACATTGAGAAGGAATTCCGTGATCAGCTCGACGAGGTGTTTGACCTTCTGGGCAGGAAAGAAACTGCCTCCCGACTGCAATCGCGCCTCGGAACCAAGGTCACGAAGGGCATGCTGGATGACTTCACCAGGCACGGCAGAACTGTTCGCTTTCCGCCAACGTGGATAGGGCCGTTGTGCGAGATCACCGGGGCCCATCGTCTGGCCGAGCTAATTCTGCCAGATCACCTCCGCCAGACCCTGGAGATCGGCAAGCGGGTTGTTGAATCAAAAGGTTCCCTCGCCGAAGCCCTGAAACTCGTCGAGCAACTGACGAAAGGACGCCCACGCCGGAAGAAATGAAACCCGCCCTCCAACTCATCCCGAAGGCTCCGGCCTCGCCCGAAATCAATTGGGCCGAGGTTGAGCGCAACACCGCCTCCGTGGCGGAGCTGGCGGCGCTGCTGCGGATCACGGAGCGCGGGGTGCGGCTGCGCATCGAGCGTGGTGTCTACCGGACCTATCAGGTTCCTTCGCGCCTTGCTCCAGGCAGGCTCGAAACCCGCGTCATCCTGTCGGACGACCTGCACAAGCGCATCCGCAAGGCCCGCCGCCGCGCCGAGCGCGAGCAGAGCGGCATCCCGCGCAAGCGCGGCGTGGTCCTGGACCCCGAGAATGACCGTCGCCTGGCGTTCACAACGGAAGAGGAAAAGCTCGTGCAAGGTCTCTGGCTGGAGCGCACGCAGCCTTCTGTCGCGCACGTCTTCGACCAGGCCGTCGCTCGGTGTATCCGATGCAGGCGCGCGCCATTGTCGCCCACCATGCCAGGATACCGGGGCCGTTACGCGATTCATCGCTGCGCGAGCTGCGGCTTCGAGTTGGCCTACTCCGCCGTGCGCCGGGCAGTCATGCGCACGCCGCGTCCCGCGGCCGTGTTGGGTCGCGAGGGGATCAATTCCTTCGTCAATAAACATGGCACCTACGCGCGTCTGGCGCATCTTCCCTGGCACCGCAACGAGCAGGCCTACGGCGATCACCACCAGCTCGACATTCTGGTCTACGATCCGCGCGAGCCGTTCCTGAAAAACGGCGAGGCGCGCCTGTATCGCCCGTGGCTTTCGGCCTGGCAGGACAAGGCTACCTGCGTCGTCGCCTGGCGGATCGGGGAGCACGCCAACGCCGCGCTCCTGTCGCTCGCGTTCCGAAGCTACGTGCTCCAGTAAGCATTTTCCAATCCAAGAATGAGCCTGAAAATGGAGTTTGTTTCCAATACAAGATGAGCCTGAAGTTCCGGAGGGGGATGGAGTGCAGAGGAAGGGG
>Ga0326597_10003219_pt1 | contig 23762 bp, 20 predicted proteins | sample RVTome_12_FD_203789 | JGI IMG/M metagenome (GOLD analysis project Ga0326597, IMG submission 203789) | Soil microbial communities from uranium-contaminated site in the Upper Colorado River Basin, Wyoming, United States - RVT100D185 | ecosystem: Environmental > Terrestrial > Soil > Contaminated >... | reverse complement strand
ATCACATGGGCGACGCCGCCGGCAACTTGCGCCCTGTCGAGGGCGAGATCTCGCTCGATGTGGACGAGATTGCGAACACCGGGATCTTTCGGGCTGAGCTCGAGCTTCCGGAAGGCCGTTACGTGGTCGAACTCGATCGCTTTAACGAATTCTCCCCGTGTCAGGACGGCGGCATCGCCGCGTATCTCTTCGAGCATGGTAATGCCGGCTGCGGCGACATGAATTGGCCCAAGAGCCTGCTCTATGTCGCTGGTTGGGGGTATGGGCATGCGACGCTGAACGGCGCGCCGCTGTACGCGGACTATGAGATCCACTTCATGGTCACTCAAGGCATGCGCGATCGACAGAGCCTCGAAGTAATGCTCGAACCGAGTTCAGGCGAGGCGGGCGCAGTGAACCCCGCGGCTCAGCAACTGGATTTCTATATTCGCAGTCCTGCGCGTAACGATGCCAATCACCCTAATCGCGAAGTGTTTGACCATTTCTTTGCGATGGAAGTGACGTGGCGGTAGGTGGTTGATGCGGCTTTAGTGATTTCCTCGCCGCGTCGCCGCGCGCGGCAATTAGTTCTCGCAATTCTTGCATTGGCGGTATGTTGGCCGCCGGCGGCTGTCGCCTTTCCGCCCTATCGTTCGACCGATGCCGAAACGGCCGGCGCCGGCGTGCTTGAGCTGCGGCTCGGTCTGGCGCGAGTTCAGCGTCGCGACTCCGTGAGCCGTCGCAGCGCACCGCTAACGAGGACCAATTTCGGCATCGGCCCGAACTGGGAAGTAATTTCAGAATTCGAGTATTCCGCGGACGAACATACGATGGCGGAGGGAGCGCTCGGATTTAAGTGGGCGCGTCTCGCAAACGGGCTCGGTCGAGGCGTTGAAACGCTGCTGCTCGTACCGGTGCGATCGGACCAAAGTGGCGTCGGCTTGGAGTCGCAGTTTCTCACGACAATCAAGCGCCCCCGCTGGCAGCTCCATTTCAACGTCGGCGGCTTCTACGATCCTCGCGGAACCGAAACGGAGCGGGGCTGGCGCGCGAGCGCGCTCGCGGAGTTCCCGCGCGCGCGTTTTCGTCCAGGGCTCGAGCTGTTCGTTAAGGACATTCGCTCGCAAGCCCCGCGCGTGCAGGCCGGCCTCGGGATGATCAAGCAGTTTGAGCTGTTGGAGTTGCGCGCGGGGATCCATGCCGGCCTTAGCAGTCAAGCCCCGGACGTCGAGGCGAGCCTGTGGTTGGCCTGGCGATGGCAAATAGCGGGCGACTAGCAGCCTGTCGGACTTAGGGCATCGTCGCGAGGCGCGATTCCCATCCGCCGCAGTAGATGAGCCTAAGTCCGACAGCCTGCTAGCATTGCCCCAACGCATCTCGAGTAAGTCTGCCGGGCGCTCGCCGCCGGCGCCGACGAGGTTGCAGGGCCATGACTGACGAGCGTGGGCGAGATGCTCGACGGGCTTGGCCTAGCGGAGACGACGCCTGGGCCGCTCATCATGGTCGTGCAGTTTGTTGGGTTTCTCGGCGCCTATAGGAATCCCGGCGTGCTCGAGCCCCTCATCGCCGGCGTTGTCGGGGCGGCGATAACCACGTGGGTCACGTTTGTGCCGTGCTTTTTGTGGATATTTCTTGGCGCGCCGTATATCGAGTCCCTGCGAAATCATCGCGCCCTTAGTGCTGCCTTATCGGCGATTACCGCTGCCGTCGTCGGCGTGGTATTGAATCTGGCCCCGTGGGTTGCGCTGCACGTTATTTTTGGCGTCGTTGAGCAAGTTGGCGTGCTCGGCGCGAGCTTGCACGTGCCCCGGCTCACCACACTGGATCCGGCCGCGCTCACTCTGACTGCGGCGGCACTGATCGCCGTACGCCGTTTCAAAGTCGGTATGCTCCCAATTCTAGGCGTCAGCGCGCTCGCTGGAATGGCGTACCGGCTCCTGTTCTAGAGATAGGGGTCGAACGGCAATTATCGGGAATCCTAACGGCAGTCGCGTCGAACTAATCAATAATCGCGGTTCGACCCCTATTTGGAATCACGTGAGGAGCATATGAGATGCCAAGCATCGTCTGTCTACACGTTGACGCGTTCACTGATAAACCGTTTACGGGAAATCCGGCCGCCGTATGCCTGCTTAACAAAGAGAAAAGCGCTGCTTGGATGCAGGCCGTTGCGGCGGAAATGAATCTATCCGAGACTGCATTTGTGCGCCCACAGCACGACGGGTTCGGGTTACGCTGGTTTACGCCGACGATGGAAGTGGATCTCTGCGGCCACGCGACGCTCGCATCGGCGCACGCGCTGTGGACCGAGGGCGTCGTTGAGGCCGACACGCCGATTCCGTTTCACACCAATAGCGGCGTGCTCACGTGCACGCCACGGGACGATTTCATCGAGCTGAATTTTCCGGCAACTCCAGCCAAAGCAGCAGAGTTGCCGAAAGTTCTGATCGAATCGCTCGGCGTGGCACCGGAATACACCGGCCGCACGAGGTTCGACAAATTCGTGCTCGTCGAGTCCGAGGACGTCGTGCGCTTGCTCGCGCCGGACTTTGCGCAACTGCGTCGCATGGATATGCGCGGTCTCATCGTCACAAGTCTATCGAAAGACCCGCGCTTCGATTTTATCTCGCGCTACTTCGCTCCGGGCGCAGGCATTGACGAGGATCCAGTAACCGGTTCCACGCATTGCTGCCTCGGACCTTTCTGGGGCGAGCGGCTCGGCAAGACCGAGTTGACCGCGTATCAGGCGTCTGCCCGAGGCGGTGTCGTGCACATACGTCTCGCCGGCGAACGCGTGTTACTCGGCGGGAAGGCCGTCACGGTCGCCAAGGGCGTGCTGACAGGCGCAGTGGCTGCGGCTCATAAAAAGATTTTACGGGCACAATAGTCGCAGCAAGGCATCTCGCTATAAGTATTTCGTTGACCCAAGTATATAGCACTGCTAATAATTAGCCGAATAAGCTGAGTTGTAGGCGGCCGCCGGCTATGCCGCTTCGTAATCTCGCGACAGAACCCGCAGGAGTTTCCTCGACGCAGAGTCCGAAGATGGAGCATTCGGTACGACAGGCGCAAATCCCCCGCAGCATTGCGGCGACGATGGGTGTGGTCGTCGCCGTCGGCGGCGCAGTCGTTCTCACTGGCTGGATTCTCAACCTGACGGTTCTGCAGAGCGGATTGCCCGGACTGCCGACGATGGCGCCAGCAACAGCGGGCGGATTTGTCCTTGCTGGTACGGCGCTGTGGTGTCTGACGACTTCCTTCGGCGCGACGCGCTGGTTCAGCCTGCGAATCCGCATATCGCAGGTCGGCGCGCTAGGCATCGCGCTGTTGGGTCTACTCAAGTTGGCTGGTTATTTTTTCGCTTTGAATCTCGACTTCGACATGCTCGGGTTCGACGGCTTGGCGTTTGTCGCGCCAGCCACGGCGATCGGATTTCTTCTAATCGGCTGCGCATTGTTTCTCGCAAGCAGTTCTCGGTATTTCGTTTCGTATCAGGCCGCCACGCTTGGTGCAATTTTAGTCGGGTGGTTAGGCATTGCGATCTATCTCAACGGCGGCGGTCAAATACCGCCGTACGCGCAAATGGCGCTGCATACGAGCCTGCTGTTGTTTCTATTGAGCATTGGTACGCTTTGCGTGCGAACGGATGGCGGGTTGATGGCGTTGCTAACCAGTGGGACCAGCGGCGCGCGTGTCACGTTGTGGCTGTTGTTTCTCGCACCGTTGCTGCTGTTATTTATCAAATCGCTAGAAGGTCGAGTTGGGTCGATCGAGATGTTCGGCTCGGCCGATCCGACGCCGCTGTTCGCCGTATTGGACACGGTCTTACTCGCTGCACTGATCTGGGCTTCGGCTGCGTGGCTGAGCCGCGCGGAGGCACGGCGGGCGCAAGCCGATATGGCGCACGACGCACGGCTAGAACTGTTCGTCGAGTACGCGCCGGCCGCTATCGCAATGGTCGACCGCGAAATGCGCTACATCGCGGTCAGCCGGCGCTGGCTCGAAGACTATCGTCTCGACGATCAGGACATCATCGGCCAGAGTCACTACGAGCTCTTTCCTGAAATCCCCGATCGCTGGAAAGCGATTCATCAACGCTGCCTCGCCGGCGCGGTCGAGAGATCCGAGGAAGATCCATTCCCGCGCGCCGATGGAAAACTGGACTGGGTGCGCTGGGAGATTCGGCCGTGGCACGCCGGTAACGGTGAGGTTGACGGGCTGCTAATGTTCAGCGAAGTGATCACCGCGCGTAAAGAGGCCGAAGGGAATATTCGGCGATTGAATCGCGTCTACGCAATGCTGAGCCGGATTAATTCCTTGATCGTTCGCGTGCGTGATACGCAAGAGCTGTTCCACGAAGTTTGCCGAATCGCCGTCGACCTTGGCGGTTTTGGCGCAGTCTGGATCGGTACTTATAACGCGACAACCGGCAGGCTGGAACGTCAAGCCAGCGCAGGTCTGGACTCTGATGACCCGTTATTCGGATATTTGGACATCTCCCACGATGGTCCCTCGGCCAGCTCAATTCCGGCTCTCGCAATCCAGAAGCGCGAGCCCGTGTTCGTGAACGATCTGGCCTCCAGCAGCCATGCGAACTCAGAGATCTATCAGGAAATAATTCGCCGTGGCTACCATTCCGTCATTGCATTTCCATTGCTCGTCGATGGATTCGTCACCGGTACGATGTCGATGTGGGCGAAGGACCCGCATTTCTTCGACGACGACGAGCTACGGCTGCTGACGGAAGTCGCCAACGACGTCGCCTTCGCGCTGAAGTACCTCACCAAGCAAGAAGAGCTCGACTATCTTTCCTATTACGATGTCCTCACCGGCCTTCCTAACCGCAGCCTCTTCCTGGACCGCTTGCAGCAACGACTGCGCGCCGGAACGGCGGACTCGCCATCGCTGGCCTTGCTCATATTCAGCATCGAGCGTTTTCGCAACGTCAACGAAACCTTGGGCCGCCATGGCGGCGACGAAGTCTTGCGTACCGTCGCGCGACGGCTGAAAGAGGTGTGCGACGAGCGCGACAATCTCGCCCGCATCGGCGCCGATATTTTCGCGCTGGCCATTCGCGGCGTGCGAGATCCCATCGGCGTCGCGCATGTGATCGAAAGAAAGATCTTTGCATGCTTCAAGGACCCATATACGGTATTCGGCACGGAGATCCGGCTCTCCGCGAAGGTCGGCCTGGCGTTGTTCCCCGTTGATGGCCGCGATGCCGATACGTTGTTCCGGAATGCCGAAGCGGCGCAGAAGGAAGCCAAGAAATCCGGCGCGAACTACCTGTTCTACGCGACCGAGATGAACGCGCAAGCGGCCGACGCCTTGACTCTGGATACGCGGCTGCGCAAGGCGATCGAGACCAAGGAGTTCGTCCTCTACTATCAGCCGAAATACAAACTCGAGAACGGCGCCGTGTGCGGGCTCGAGGCACTCATACGCTGGCAGCATCCGGAGCTGGGCTTGCGGCCGCCTGGTGAGTTCATCCCGATGCTGGAAGAGACCGGTATGATCCTCGAGGTGGGGCGTTGGGCGCTGCAACAGGCCATGGCCGATTACGCGAACTGGTCCGCAGCCGGCCTGCGTGTGCCGCGTATTGCGGTCAACGTCTCTCCGGTGCAGCTCCGGGACGAGGACTTTCTCACGACAGTCATCGATCTCATCGAGGAGGCCGGCGTCTCACCGGAGGCGCTGGAGCTCGAGATCACCGAGTCGTTGATCATGCAGGACGTCGAGGAAAACTATCGTGCATTGTCCGTGTTGCGCGGAATGGGAATCCAAGTGGCCATGGACGATTTCGGCACTGGCTACAGCTCGCTGCGTTACCTGGCGCGTTTGCCGATCGACAAAATCAAGATCGACCGATCCTTTGTCGCGGGCATGTTGGGTAATAAAGAAGATCGCATTGTCGTAGCGACGATCGTGATGCTCGCACATTCGTTCGGGCTGCCGGTCATCGCCGAAGGCGTGGAGACGCCGGAGCAAGAGCAGGCGCTGCGCGAGCTCCGCTGCGACGAGGCGCAGGGTTTTCTCTTCAGCCGGCCGGTTTCCGGGGCGGATACCTTCGAGCTGCTGGGCACCACGGCCCAAACGGCCAGCAGCTCCTGATCGAAAATAACTCTTGACTCTGGGCTTGACTCCAGGGTGTAGGCTATGCCCAGGCCGAACCAGGAGAGCCGCATGGACACCATCAGAATCGGGCGCTTGGCCGCGCTTAGTGACGTCAATATCGACACTGTCCGCTACTACGAGCGCGAGGGTCTGCTGCCGGCGCCGTCGCGCCGCCCGTCCGGCTATCGCGAGTACAGCCTCGCCGACGTCGAGCGCTTGCGTTTCATTCGCCGGGCAAAATCGCTCGGCTTCAGTCTGGCCGAAATTCGCGAGTTGCTGTCGCTGACGGCAAACCGCGAAGCGGACATGCGCGGGGTCAAGCGCAAAGCAGAGCAGCGGCTCGAGCAGGTCGATACCAAAATCGCCGAACTCCAGCGCGTCAAGCGGGGATTAAAAAAGCTGATCGCAGCCTGCCCCGGTCACGGCGAATTACATCAATGCCCGATCGTTGCCGCGCTGAGCGGTGACGCATCGAATTCAAACTAAGGAGTCAGCGGCAATGAACGGTCAAGCTCATAACCATCACCAGGCGCATCAACACCATGCAGCAGGCGCACTCGTCGAAGATCCGGTTTGCGGCATGCAAGTCGATCCGCGCGATGCGCTGACGCACAAACACCACGGCGAGCCTTATTATTTTTGCAGCGCGGGCTGCCGTGACAAATTCGTGCGCAACCCCCGAGCCCACATCGGCCAAAAGACCGAGGAGCCGCCAACCCAACCGGTCCCCAGCGGTACGATCTGGACCTGCCCGATGCACCCCGAAATACGCAGCGACGCGCCGGGGGCGTGCCCAAAATGCGGCATGGCGCTCGAGCCGTTAGCGCCTTGCGCCGATGATGAGCCGAACGCGGAGCTCGCCGACATGCAGCGGCGTCTCTGGGTCAGTGTCGTGCTCAGTCTCCCGCTGCTATGGTCGATGCTCGGCGAACTCCTGCCTGCGATCAATCCGATGATGTTATTCGGCCACACGCGGGTCGCGTGGGCGCAGCTCTTGCTCGCCACGCCGGTCGTGCTCTGGGCCGGACAGCCGTTCTTCGTGCGCGGCTGGCAGTCGGTCGTCAACCGCAGTCTCAACATGTTCACTTTGATTGCGCTCGGCACGGGCGCGGCGTGGCTATTTTCAGTATTCGCAACAATCGCGCCGGGGATGCTGCCGGATTCGTTCCGGGATGCAGCGGGCGCCGCCCCGCTCTACTTCGAGGCGGCTGCGGTCATCGTCACGCTCGTGCTTCTCGGTCAAGTGCTCGAGCTACGTGCGCGCGCACAGACCTCCGGCGCCATTCGCGCGCTGCTGGCGCTCGCGCCGAAGGTCGCGCACAAGGTCGACGCTGACGGCGACGAAACGGATATACCTCTCGAAGACGTGCAGATCGGCGATCGCTTGCGGGTCCGGCCTGGAGAAAGGATCCCCGTCGATGGCAGCGTGCTCGAAGGCGCAAGCCATGTTGACGAATCGATGCTCACCGGCGAGCCGATCCCCGTGCGCAAAGAGCGCGACGCTGCATTATCGTCCGGCACGACTAACGGCAGCGGAACTTTGGTCATGGGTGCGGAGCGTGTCGGAGGCGAAACGCTGCTCGCGCAGATCGTGCATATGGTCGCGCAGGCGCAGCGATCGCGCGCGCCGGTGCAGCGCCTCGTCGATCAAGTTGCCGCATGGTTCGTGCCCACGGTCGTGCTGACGGCGGTGGCGGCCGCGCTCGTTTGGGCGTTCGTGGGCCCCGCGCCGCAACTCGCCCATGCCCTGCTCGTCGCCGTGTCCGTGCTCATCATCGCGTGTCCATGTGCGCTCGGGCTCGCAACGCCGATGTCGATCATGGTCGGCGTCGGGCGCGGCGCACAAGAAGGCGTATTGATCAAGGATGCCGCGGCGCTGGAGCGTCTAGAAAAAGTGACGACGATCGTCCTCGACAAGACCGGTACGCTGACCGAAGGCAAGCCGAGCCTGCAGCGCGTGATCCCGGTGGATGGCTTCAGTGATACGCAACTGTTGCGGGTCGTGGCCAGCGTCGAGTCCGCGAGTGAGCATCCGCTCGCGCGTGCGATCGTTGCTGCAGCGAAACTCAAAAAACTGGAGCTCGCCGAGCCGACGGATTTCGATTCCGATCCGGGGCTCGGCGTCTGGGGCCGGGTCGATGGAGAGACCGTGCTCGTAGGGAATCGACGTCTCATGGATAGGCACGGCATCGCCATCGATACGCTGACGGCGATAGCGGAGGAGGAACGCACGCAAGGTGCGACGGCCATATATGCGGCGGTTGACGGCAAGCCAGCGGGCATCTTGGTCATTGCGGACGCGATCAAAGACAGTACGCCCGCTGCACTCGACGCTCTGCGCAAAGCGGGCCTGCGGATCGTCATGCTGACCGGTGACAATGTGCGCACGGCGCAAGCCGTTGGTGAGTCCTTGGGGCTGAATGAAGTATTCGCCGACGTGCTACCGGAAGACAAAGCCGCGATCGTCAAGCGATTGCAAAGTGAAGGCGCCGTCGTCGCGATGGCCGGTGACGGCGTCAACGATGCGCCGGCACTCGCCCAAGCCGACGTCGGTATCGCTATGGGAACGGGCACGGATGTCGCGATGGAGTCGGCGGGCGTGACGCTCGTGAGCGGCGATTTGCGCGGCATCGTGCGTGCGGTGCGCCTGTCGCGCAGCACGATGCGTAATATCCGCCAGAATTTGGTCTTTGCCTTCGGCTATAACGCGCTGGGCGTGCCGGTCGCAGCCGGTGTGCTGTATCCGGTATTCGGTCTGTTGCTCTCGCCGATTTTCGCAAGCCTGGCGATGAGCTTGTCGTCAGTTTCTGTCATTACCAACGCCTTGCGGCTGAGGGTAGCGAAGCTCTAGACAGCCTGTCGGGCTTAGGGCATCGTCGCGATTCCCATCCGCCGCAGTAGATGAGCCTAAGTTCGACAGGCTGCTAATTCCGTGGCCGGGCGGGCGCGAAATGCGGGTGCGGGCCCATCCGGTTACAATCGCCTGAAAACAATGGCGGGGGCGCTGTATGAGAATAGGAATCGCATTGTTGTTGATAGCTGCCGTCGCCGCCGCACCCGCGACGGCACATCACAGCGCCAGGATCTTTACCGAAACGGTGATGGCAATACCCGGAACCGTCACGCGCTTCAGCTGGACCAATCCGCACACCTATATCTACGTCGAGACCGCGGGCGCCGACGGCGCAACTGTCGAGTGGGAGATCGAGACCGACGCCATTCCGATACTCGTGCGCAGCGGCTGGACCCGCGAGTCGTTTCAGCCCGGCGAGCGTGTACTGATTCGCGCGCGCCCGGACAGGAACCGAGATCGCCGCCACGCGTTATTAGTGTCGGCCGAGAAAGAAACTGGCGCAGTGCTTTCGGCGCGATCGTATTTTCTGCGCCGTGCAGAAGATACGGCGAATCTGGCCCGCGCAACGGATTTCTCGGGCCAGTGGGAGTTGCGTTTCGAGGACTATACGAAGTACTACGCGGACTGGGCGCAAATTCCGCTGACTGAGAAAGGTGCGGCCGCCAGCGCCGCATATAGCGTGCGCCTGGACAGCCCGGTGGCGGAGTGCGTCGCCCCGCCCGTACCGTCGATTCTCGTGGCGCCTTACCTCAACCGGATCGAGCTGCGCGAGGATGCAATTGTCATGCACAATGAGCGATTTAATGCCGAGCGCGTCATCTATACCGACGGTCGCGGCCATCCGCCGAACGGCACGCGAACAAATCAAGGACACTCGATCGGCTTCTGGGAGGGCGATGTCTTGGTCGTGGATACGGCTCTCTATGCCGATAATCGCGCGCCGATCTCCGGGCAGCAGGGCAATGAGGGCGTGCCGTCGGGCGCGAGCAAACATTCCGTTGAACGCTATCGCCTGAGCGACGACCGTACGCGCCTGCTCATCGACTTTGTGGTCGAGGACCCCGAATATTTAGCGGAGCCGTTTAGCGGCTACGTGGAGTGGTACTTCGCGCCGCACCTCGAGTACCTCGGATTCGGCTGCGATCCGGAGATTTCGCGTCGTTATACGCTGGAGTGACCTAGCGCGCGGACGCCGGCGCTGAAGCGGCCTTGATCATCTCAATCGGGCGTTACTTCGTTTTGAACAATCCGCTTAGGCTCGGGGCGTCGATGTCGTCGAGAAATCCGTCGACAGGGTCGAGGCCTTCCAACTCGGCGGTGTCCGACGAGTTGCCGTGCGCGCCATGCTCCCTGAGAACGGCCGTTGTCTCGACACCTTCGATGTCGTCCAGCGCGTCCTCATCGAACACATAAGTACCGCTTTCGTCCACTCGGCTCTTGGGGTCCATGGTCTTACTCCAGGGGTTGGTCCCAATCTTAAGCCTGCAGCTTTCCGTACTCATATTATGTGACGCTCGTCACTTTCCGGACCCAGCTCACGGCGTCCACGCATAGCTCAATTTCATGAAGACCGTCCGGTCAGTCTGTGTGAGGCTCGACAGATCGTCGTCATCGCGGTGATTGTCCGAGTAGCCGAGGAAGAACACGGTTTGCGGATTCACCTTATACGAGTAGAGAAGTTGGGCGCCGACGTCGAGGGAACGCGCGTCGGTATCGGGGTCGTCGTAGAGTGCGAGATTGCGTGAGACACGCTGGCGCTGCACCGTCAACCGCAAGAAGCTGCGGACGTTGAATTGCCAAGTCAGCCGGACGTCCGAGAGCTGTGCGTCGAAAATTTTCTCGCCCCGCTGCGCATCAAGCCGCAACGACGTGTGCCGCAGGCGCAGCAGCAGGTGACTGCTCACGTTCCAATCGACTGTCGGTGCTATCCGGACCTCTTCACCGAGGCGGGAGTTGGTGAAATCCACTTGGTTGCCGAGGCGTATGAACAGGGAGAGATTTAGTCCTCCCCGCGGCTGGATGTACGCATTCATGAAAAAGTTTCGGGCGTCATAGAGTTGCCCATCCCAAAACTGTTTCCGTTGCGCGACCGTCATACGCAGCACCGATTGCAGCGGGCCATGGATCGCAAAGAACGTGTTGGCGAATGTGTTCAATAGCTGGCCGTCTGTGCGCTCCACACGACCAGCATTGCCGCCGACCGCAAAGCGGTTCCAGCGATCCGTTTCGGTGCCGTGCCAAATGCGCTCGATGTGCGTAGTGGTTTCTTCGATGTCGACGCGCGGCAGAAAGCCCAAGTCCGCGCGAAAACCGGGATCGAAGCGCTGGTGAACCACGTTGGCGAACCAGTCTCTGGAGGTATACCCGTAGCGCAAATTGATCGCGTCGCCGGAGAACTCACCTAGCGGCTGTTCGAATTCTTCTGCGACGGATGTCGCGTACTGGGTTTGCGATGTGAGAAACTGAAAGCGGAGATTGTGCCGGTCACTGATACGGTAACGGCCGTCGATACCGGCGAGGCGGCTTTCGTAGTCGCCACCGGAGCGGCTCGTGACGAGTCCGCCGACTGTCGAGGCGGCACCGAAGCCGCGGCTGTAACGGCCGACGAAGACTTGGTTGGTCTCTGCAAGCGATTCCGTGTCGGAGGTCAGGGCGCCAGGAAATAGTAGATTGGTCTTGTCGTCTTCGGCTGCGAACACGCCGAAGGTGTGATTACCGCTCCGGCCCGTCAGTTTGGCACCGATATCGGGATCGGCGACGTTGCGCGTAAATACGGCATTGATCGGAGTCGAAAAGAAGTCTGCGCCCTCGAGAAAGAAAGGCCTGGATTCCGGAAAGAACAACTCGAACTGATTGTTCACGGCCAGCTGCGGCACATCGGCCTCGACCTGAGAGAAATCGGGATTGAGCGCGAGGTTGGCCGTGATGTCCGGCGTGATGCCCCAGCGGATGTTGGCGCCGAACTCAGTTTTTACATCGCCGTGGCGGAGCGGGCCGGTGAGCGGGTCCGGACGTTCGTCGAGGCGCGACACGACCAACGAGGGCACGACTTCGAGATCCCGGCCGGGCTCGATACCGGCAAAGCCCTGAATCTCGCCCAACTGGCACAGATAGCAGTTGCGGCCGCGCTCGAGCGGATTGTTCGAGATTCGCGCGCGGTCGGCGCGCGGACGGAAGCGCAGCACGTCGATGCCCCAGGTCTGCTGGCCGGCGTTACTGGAGAAGCGAAGCTGCGTGAACGGGATTGCCATTTCCACGACGTAGCCGTTGTCGTTGATACGCCCCGCCGAATCCCAGATCGCATCCCAGGAAGCGTCTTCCTTCTTATTGACATCGTCGTTGGTCAAGTCCATTTGGACGCCGAGTGCATTGACGAAAAATTCAAACGCGCGGCGCTCGTCGTTAAAAGTGTCGATGACAACCCCGACAAAATCGTCGTCGAATGCGGTATCGCGGTCTCGCAGATACGCGCGAATCTCCGCGGGATCTGGGTCGCGTGCGTCGAACGCGATCAATAAGCGCGCACCGTCTTCGAGCAGATAGGCGTGCGTTTGCACAGTGGCCGGGAGGTTTTCGCGTGGGCTCGTTTCGGTTGTGAGCTCGAGGACCAGCGCGTCGCGCCAGGCGGGCTCGTCCAGGATCCCGTCGATCGCGACCGTGGCGGTCGTCCGCGGGACGTCCGCTAGGCAACAGCCGGCGGACTCGATCGCGGACTGGGCGTTGGCGAGACCCGCGAGACATAGGCATACCGCGAGAACTGCAGGGAGGGCTGCGGTTGCCTCGTCTCTGCCATGACGAACCGCCGCAAGCGGCAGTGGCATCCGTGCCTGTCCCAGCAACGGGAAGGCCATCGGAGCACTATACTGTTTAGTTCAATGTATGCAAGTCGAGCCTTCGTCGGGTCGACTCGACTGCGAGCGCCCGCCGGAGCCGGTTTTCGGCCTTGCGGGCCGCGCAGCCGGTTGCAGGAGCCGTATCTAGTAACGTGAAGCGTATCCTGGATTACGCGCGGGATCCTTAGGGAAGCGAATATCTCGTTCTCGGTAGGAGTTTTCGTGCGTTTCGTTAGGGCCTGGCTGCGTATTTTTGTCATTGCCATCGGCGCGTCGACAGCACACGGGGCATCGGGCCAAGCCGATTCGGATGGCGACGGGGCGGGCGACGCCGGCGATACCAATACGGACACGGATGGCGACGGGATCGGCGATGTTTGCGACGGCACGACCGAAGTTACCTGCGCGGTCGGCAATACCTTCGAGCCGATCATCTTGCCGAACGCATCCGTAGCGTCTGCGATCGACGGTGGCCTTTTGTGCACGCTTTGTACGATCGCCGATGAAGGCAACGTGATCGACGCGAATCTTGCCAATGCCGCACGCATGACGGTCACGCCGAGCGGCGGTCACGCCGCGCTGATCACCGTCACGAAGCCTAACGGCGCGCACACCGGTCTTGGGCGCATCGGCTGCATCGTCGAGAATTCCGCCGATTCGCTCGCACTCAATATTTTGCCCGCGATCACAATCACGACTTATCTTGGGGGTGTGATGGCCGAATCCAGCGCTACGGGGGAGATACCCGATCTGCTCAACGCGACGGGCGGTCCCCCAGGTCGGCGCATCGCGACATTCGACACGTCCCTAGACTTCAACGCTGCCGAGATCAAATTCGCCAGCATCACGAACGTCAATTCCCAACTCGACGTCAGCGCCGCCTGTCACGCCCCGCGCTGATCGCGGCCCAGCGGCCGCTCGTTCCATGCCGCTCCTGCCCGGTCCGTGCTTGGCCGCGCCATCGTCTCGCGCGAGAATGGGGCTGTTGTGCATCCAAACGCTAGCGCTCGAGCATCTAACTCCTAGAGACCCATAGCCATCGTCGGCGCGGGCGTGAATCAGGAGATCACCATGGCAATTGAAGGCATCCTTGCGCTATTAGTGCCGTACGTCCTATTTACGGCGATTGCCGTTACGGTTTGCGTGTACTTCTACTTTCGCAACCGGACCAACACCGAGATTCAGAAAACCGTACGCGCGGCCATCGAGCAGGGCCAGCAGCTCACGCCCGAGTCGCTGTCCCGCCTCGTCGTCACCCCGCGGTCTGCCGACGCCGATCTGCGCCGCGGCGTCATGGCGGTGGCGATCGGCGTCGGCATCGGCGTATTCGGCATCCTCGTCGGTGAGGACGATGCGCGCCAACCGTTGCTCGCGATCGGCGCCTTGCCGTTGCTGATCGGCCTGGCATACCTCGGTCTCTGGGCGTTTTCCTCGCGGACGAAGTGATCGCCGTTGGCGCCGGTCGTTGCGGCCGCCAGTGACGTGGCCACCAGCGACGAGCAACTCGTCTCGCGTGTCATCGCCAGCGGCGATACCGAGGCTTTCGAGAGGCTGGTCGAGCGTCATCAATCGCGCGTTCGCAACTGGTTGCGGCAGCTGACCGGTAATCATGCCCAAGCAGACGACCTTGCTCAGGACACATTTATACGCGCTTGGACCCATATCGACAGCTTTAGCGGCGCAGGCAAGTTCGCTAGTTGGCTCATGAAGATCGCGTACAACATTTTTCTACTCGAGCGCCGTAAAAACGCGCGCAACCGGCGGCTAACCGAATCTTTGAGCTACGAGATGCTCGATGAGCAGCGCGCTGACGCGGCCCCAGGCACCTTATCGATGGATCTTGCCAAGGCGCTGCGGCTGCTCGGTGATGAGGAGCGCGCCGTGCTCGTCCTTTGTTACGCGCATGGCTACAGTCACGCTGAGATAGCCGTAATCGCAGAATTACCGTTGGGCACGGTCAAGTCTCACATCCGGCGCGGCGGCGCTAAACTACGGGAGCGCTTTCACATGGAGGAATTCGCGTGAACGATATCGACCGTGATGGCGCCGATGCGCAGGTCGAAGCGCTGTTTCGCGGTTTGAATACTGCGCTGGACGGCGAGTGTTTCACTGCCGGCGTGATGCGCCGTATCCGGCGCCGGATTCTGGTCCGGCAAGTCATACTTAGCTCCGCTGCCGCGGTCGGGACGGCGGTCGCGGCCGTACCGTTTGCGCAGCTACTCTCTTGGGTCAGCGCCGCGCTGGTCTCGATGAGCGCCCAGTCATGGAGCCTATTCCTGATCGACAGTATGCAGCCGCCGCTCGTGCTGTTCGCACTGGTGCTATCAGGCATCGGCGCGTTGAACTGGCTCGCGCGCTAACAGCGCGGCTTACGAAAAAAGGCCCGGCCTTTAGGGGCCGGGCCCAAATCGCACCAGAGTCGTCCTGCGTCAGCGATGATCCGGGGGAGGGAGACAGCCAGCGTTGAACCTCAGGAGCCTCGATCCGGTGCGCACGCAGTCGTTTATACCGCCATGAATGTCGCCTTCCAGCCGCGGGACGACGGTGCTCGCGGTAGTACGCCGGAGTAGGGTCGGCACTTCGTACTCGCAGCAAGGCCGGCTTCCTGCCGATCGGTGCTGACCGCTACCGCTGCGAGCGGTTCTGGCACAGTGGGTGGGGCGTTGCCAAGCCGTTTAGTGAATCGAAACATCGTAAACCTCCATATCTACCGATTGATCCGAGAACGGGGCTCAAGTTACGGCGCAGCAAATCTCGTGACAAACGAAATTTTTTCGCTGCATACGTGATCTCTATTCATGCTCCGCGCAAGTAGCGGCGATCCACTTGCTCAAGGTGACGATGTCTGGATCGTTTTCGTCCTTGAGGCGGTGAACGAAATAGTAGCGTTCGCCGGTATCGAGCGAAGTCTCGAAGAGTTGCAGGAGGGCACCGCTCTGCAGCCAAGCGTTGGCCAACGGCATCGGGACCAAGGCAACACCCAATCCCTGTTCGGCCGCACGTGCGACGGCAAACATGCTGTCGAGCTCAATGATTCGCGGCTGGGATTCCAGCGTCAGCTTGATCGCGCCGAACCAATCCTGCCAGGCTTCGCGCCGGGATCGATGAATAATCAGCGTGCAATCTGCGAGCTTGGTGGGATCGGAGAGATCCTGCTCCTTGGCCAACTTCGGCGAGCAGGCTGGTACGAGCCGCAGTTTGAATAGCGGATTCACGTGGTAACCGGTCGGTTCACTCGCGAGCAGCATCACGGCGGCATCGCCCTGGCTTGGGAAATCTGTGTCTTTGTCTTCGCTCGTTTCGACGCGGATGTCGAGGGCGGGGTGTGTTTTCGTGAATTGATGCAAGCGCGGGATGAGCATCTCGCTGGCAAAGAACGGCGGCAGCGTGATGCGCAGGACGCGCCGCTCGGTTGCCTGGGCCAGAAAGCTCGTCGTGACCGCATCGAGCGATCGCAATAGTGGGCTTGTCTGCGAGTGAAGCGCGGCGCCGAGGGGCGTCAGCACAATTGCGCGGGTGCGCCGTTCAAAAAGCGGCGCGCCGACAAGATCTTCTAGACTCTTGATCTGGTGGCTGACGGCCGACGGCGTGATACACAAGTCACTCGCTGCCATCTTGAAGCTCAGATAACGTGCGGCCGCGCAAAAGACGACGAGACCGCGGATCAGATTCGGACGCATGGCAGCTCTCTGACCGGCATAGGCCTTCCGCTGCAATAAGTATGCCGACGATGAGGGCCTAATCGATCAGGTAGTTATACGCTGGCGCTGCACAACGCTTAGGCATGATCGTGGGGTCCCGCACCGCGCTGGTGCGTCCGGTGCGAGGGTTAATATTTCTGCAATCTCACTCTGGTAGTGTCGGCTAAGTGCAAGTGAGTTGGGAATTCGTACATGGATGTCCGGCAGACGCCGCGCCGCCAGCTGGACCCGATGCGGGTGGTGGCGACCATCAGAGTGCTGTCCAAGCGCATTGAGGAGCGATTTCCGGATGCGGATTTGGTTTCTTGTTGCAGAGAGCTTCTGCGAGTCGGTCAGGAGGCGAAGCATCGAGCAAACTGGATCGGTCGACCGATCATTGCCCTGCGTGCGGCGGCTGCCATCGGTATCGCGATGGTATTAGTAGCGCTGATCGTGACGTTGACGCGCCTGGAGCTGTCGGCGCGGCCATTTGATGTCGTGATTCTGGTCAATCTGTTGGAGGCGGGGCTCAACACGATCGTTCTGCTGGCGGCCGTGGTATTTTTTCTGGTGACCCTTGAGACTCGGATAAAACGAGGACGTTCTCTAGGCGCAATTCATGAGCTGCGGTCGCTCGCCCATGTAATTGACATGCACCAGCTTACGAAAGATCCGGATCGATTGCTTTTTACGGGTGCCAGCACGAAATCTTCACCGTCCGCGGATCTAGGAATTTTTGAAATGAGCCGCTATCTGGATTATTGCTGTGAAATGCTTTCTCTTCTCGGCAAGATTGCCGCGATTTATGGCGTTCACTTGCAGGACGAAATCGCTCTACGGGCGGTAAATGATGTCGAGCGGCTGACCACCGGACTATCTCAAAAAATCTTCCAGAAAGTGATGATTCTGCATGGCGTCGTCGATCGCTCGGCTCAGTGGTCAGGGGGAGCCACTGTGCGCGACGCCGCGTAAGGTCCCAGCAATTCACAGAGCCAGCGCCTCGTCGAGGTGACGCACGATTGAGCTCGGACGCGCGTCGAGAACGAGTTACGCACACTGTCGAAGGCATGCATCTCAGCGATGGGCATGGGCATGAGCATCACTTGGGCAGCAGGCCTCATACGGAACCACGCCCTCGCGGGATTCGTACCAACGAGCGCTCCGGTTCACGACTTGTACGGCAAGTAACATCACCGGCACCTCAATCAGCACGCCCACCACAGTCGCAAGCGCTGCTCCTGATTCGAATCCGAATAAGGCAATGGCGGTTGCCACTGCCAATTCGAAAAAATTGCTCGCTCCAATCAACGCCGATGGGCCGGCCACGCAATGAGGGGAGCGGACGGCTCGATTGAGTAGGTAGGCTAGCCCGGAGTTGAAAAAGACCTGGATTAGTATCGGGATCGATAGCAGCAGGATTATCAACGGCTGCGCGATAATCTGCTCACCCTGAAATCCAAACAATAGGACGAGCGTGACCAGCAGGGCTGCCAAGGAGAACGGATGCAGAGTGTTGATGGCCTTGGCTAACCGCGTATGGCCCTGCTCTCGCTTTAGCAGCAGGCCGCGCCAAGCATTGGCAATGGCGAGCGGCACGACGATATACAGCAGCACGGACAACAGCAGCGTGTCCCACGGCACGGTGATTGCAGAAAGTCCCAATAAGAGCCCGACGATTGGGGCGAACGCGAACACCATGATCGCGTCGTTCAAGGCAACCTGAGTTAGTGTGAAGCGCGGCTCGCCACGGGTTAGATGACTCCAAACGAATACCATCGCAGTGCAGGGCGCGGCGGCTAAAAGAATAAGACCCGCGATATACGAATCTATCTGCTCCGCAGGAAGAAACGGTCGGAATAGCCAACCGATGAACAACCAGGCCAAAAGCGCCATCGAGAATGGTTTGACTGCCCAGTTGACGAGCAGCGTGACTCCAACCCCTCGCCAGTGCTGCCGAACGCCTGATAAGGCCTTCAAGTCGATCTTCAGGAGCATTGGGATGATCATCAGCCAAACCAGAGCCGCCACTGGCAGGTTGATCTGTGCGATCTCCAGACTTCCAGCAGCACGAAACGCAGCCGGGAATGCCTGCCCCAGAACGATGCCGGCGATAATGCATAGCGCAACCCACAGGCTCAGGTATCGTTCGAACAAACCCATCGTGGCCTTACGAGAGCTTGCCAATGCTGCCTGAGTTTCTGCGCTCACCCAGAGACCTCCCTCACTTGTTCCATGCGAAGGCGCTCGATCAAATCGGCGACCCGACTGCGGATGTCGTCACGGCTTTCTCGAAAGATCGCCAATATTTCTTCCTCCGTGCCAATGGCTCGTGCAGGATCTGGCAGTGGCCAGTGCTCTTTGCGCGTGTCTGGCGGTAGCATTGGGCAGTGCTCGTCGGCGTGCCCGCATACCGTAACGAGGTAGTCAGCCCAATCGAGCATCGCTTCGTTGAGTGTAGTCGATTGCTGGCCCGCAATGTCGACGCCAGTCTCTGCCATCACAGCGACCGCCCGTGCGTTCTTACCGTGCGCCTCGATCCCTGCCGAGTTCACGCTTAAAGATTTATCCCCAAGCTGGCGCGCCCAACCCTCGGCCATCTGGGAGCGACTCGAGTTGCCGGTACACAGGAACAGAAGCTTCATATTCGAGCCTCGAGGTACAGCTATCGAAAGATTTCCACGGCCGTCTGTCTCTCGCGGAACGGTTTGAATTGCATCATTGCGACTGCGTCGGTCGATCGGAATCGGCGCACGAAAAGCTCTTGATTAGGCGCCGTTCATAAGAATCGCGATTGATTCGATCGATGAGATCGGTGAGTGACGCCCGGTCGATGTATTCCACGCCGTCCGCGGGTTTGCCGTTCCTTTGCGGAACGTCGCGACTGTCACGCGTCTCTTTGTTGCCCATGCTTAGAATTCTGTTTGGTAGCAGTGGATGCGTTACTGATCAGAGTACCGGAACCATCCATCTGCGCCAAATATTTCGAGTCGATGTCAGGTTGCGATGCCGACCATCTGGTCGGGATGGGCCGCCTCTCGATGTGCTTTTCTACTTGCAGCACTCGTGCTGATCGATTGACTTCAAGCGCCCATTGAACGTAACGGTCCAGCGGTAACAAATCCGTAATATTAGCGACATAAACCCGCAAAGAACGAGTGGTCTACTGCCGTCACGATAGTAGAACGGACTTAGGTTCTTGGACCACACAATCTTTGTCATTCACGATTCAAAAGCCTTGCGAGAGACTGTCCGAAGCTCTCTCGAGGCGGGCGGTTACGTTGTGTCCGGTGCGGGCGATCTCGCCGGAGCGGCCGACCGCATAGAGGAGATCGCGCCGGTGCTATTTCTGCTGCAGTGGACCGGCACGCAGGAAACGGAGGTCGCCATCGGCCAGCTCAAGTCCAATCAGGACACGCGGGCAAGCCGCATCATCGTGATTGCCTATGAGGAAACTATTGGCGAGGCGATTGCCACGCTCGAGCATGGTGCCGACGATTGCCTCGCAGCCCCGTTCACCGGCGAAGAACTGGTTGGCCGCGTCAATGCTTGCTTTCGCAGACCGCCGGCCGTGAGCCGGCGCGACCGCGTTCGCGCCGGCCCGCTGTTGCTCGATCGTATTGCGCGTCGGGTATTTGTCAGCGAGGAGAGCGTCGCGCTCGCGCCGACCGAGTTTCGTCTGATGGAGTTCCTTATCGAGCATCACGGCCGGGCGTTTAGCCGCCAGGAACTGCTCCAACACGCGTGGCCGCGGCACGTCAGAGCGGGTAGACGCACAGTGGATGTGAATGTCCGGCGTCTGCGCCAGGCGCTCGAGCCGTTTGCTTGCGATCACATGATTCAAACCGTGCGGGGCTACGGCTATCGTTTTTCATCCGACGATACCCGGATGAGCGCACGTCCCGTTGCGGCGAGTTCGGCTAGCAGCCGTCCGTAACGGATTCGTAACGAAATATTCATATTGCCTAAACATCGGCTGCGTAGATTTCACGCTCGTGGCATGGCGACCACGCAAAGAATTAATTCGATCAACTGGAGACTTAGAGAATGAATATTAGGGAAGTGCTCGTACTCAGTTTTGCCGCGGCGGCGTTGTCGGCATGCGACAGCGGCGGTATCACGCTGAGTCCGACAACTGTCGACAATTCGGGCTCCGGCGGAGGCGGGGGTGCGCCTGCACCGAATAATCCCTGTGCGACGTACACGCAAGCCGGCCAGACATTCAGCGGACAGATCGATGCCAATGGCAACTGTTTTTATAGCTCGACGTTCGTCAGCGACACCAATCCGATCACGGTTAGCGCGATTACCTTCCCGAACTTCGGTGGCCTGCATGTGTTTCAGGACAGTCTCTATATTGGTGAGGACGTTAACGCGACCGCTGCCGCCACGGGCAAGCGGATCCCCCAGGAAGGCGAGGGCACGCGCGTCAATATCGAGGCCGGCAACACGATGGTGTTCACTGCGGCAGACAGCTATGTGCGCGTAGCGCGCGGATCGCAGATCTTCGCGGAGGGTAGCTCGGCCGAGCCGATCATCTTCACGGCGGATGAGGATGCCGTGCTGGGCCTTGGCACGGAGAACGACCGCGGCCTGTGGGGCGGTCTGCAGATCAACGGTAACGGTCGGACGAACAAGTGTCATGACGGTACGCCGAGCGGATCGGGTGCGGGCGCGATTAGCGATTTCGATCCGACGTCCAACAACGTCCACAACTGCCATGTGACGGCAGAGGGCCGTCCGGCAACCTATGGCGGCAACAACAATGCCGAAAACTCCGGTGTCCTGACTTATGTCGTGGTCAAGTATGCCGGCTTCGAGGTCGTCGATGGCGATGAGCTTAATGCCGTGACGCTAAATGGGGTCGGCAGCGGGACGACGATCAGCCATGTGCAGGTCTACACGACCCAAGACGACGGTTTCGAAACGTTTGGCGGCGCCGTCAACTTGGATCACATCGTCGCCGTGAACGCGGGTGACGATTCCATCGACTACTCGGAGGGTTACAACGGCAACATCCAGTATGCCGTCGTATTACATACGTCTGGTGCCAACCGCTGTATCGAGGGTGACAATACGGGTGGCTCGCGAGCCGATAGCTTCACGCCGACGACGAAGTTGCGCATTTCGAATATGACGTGCATTACCTCGAATATCGACCAGGATGCTGGGACGAATCCGAGCTCGAAGGGTGATTCCGAAGGGCCGTTGTTCCGCGAAGGCGCCTACTTCGAGATGTACAACTCGATCGTGACTTCGAATGCGACGGATATGGCTTCCAACGAGTGCCTGGAGTTCGACGATACCGAGGGTCCCGAGACGATTGACGCCGCCCAGGACGGCACGAGTATTGCGCGCAGCAACGTCATCGCCTGCTCCGAGGCATTGAAGATCGGCGCCGACGCTGCCAACGCCGGTTTCGATTTGCAGCCGGAGGGCGCGGGCTTGGCGATCTGGCTGGACGGCGGCGACGGTTCCGCGGATTTCCCGAACAATAGCAATGCGAACAACGTAGTGATCGCGAATCTCCCGGCGGTCATGCTCATCGAGGGCGGCGTGGGAACGCGAGGCTATCTGACGGCCGACATGATTCAAGATTCTACGGGCGCCGTCGTGTTCGATCAGGCCGCGCAGCTCACCACCGGTCTGGCCGGCTTCGACGATCCGACGTATCTCGGCGGCGCAAATGCGGGCGACGACTGGCTCGCCGGTTGGACTGTTGGCCTGGATACCGCGCTCAATCCGTAAGCGATGGCAGGCACGACCAACGCCGCCGACGTCACTAGCCGGGCGTCCAGACGGACGTCCGGCGTTCTTCTTTCCAAAAGTGCGCCGCGAACCGGCGCATCGTTGCCACGTAGGTGAACTGACATCATGAATAACGCTAGCCCATTACTTCGCCACGTCATTGCCGCAGCGCTGTTGCTGTCTGGGTACGCCGTGTGCGCACAAGAGCTGCCAGCAGCTGAAGAAGCTGATGGTCAGTCCGTCCAGCTCGTCGAAGAGGTCGTCGTCGTCGGCCGGTTTTTGAGCGCAGCGGAAGCGCTCGTAACCGAGCGTATCACGGTGCCGTTTTCGGCTGACTTTCTCGGCGCGGACGTTATCGCGCGCGCGGGCGATCCCGACATCGCTGCTGCACTGCGCCGCGTGCCCGGGCTCACGGTCATCGATGGCAAGTTCGTTTACGTGCGTGGCCTGGGCGAGCGTTATTCGAGCGTAACCGTCAACGGTGCAGCCGTACCCTCGCCGGAATTGACCCGAAGCGTCATCCCCTTGGACCTGTTTCCCACATCGATCGTCGAATCGATCAAGATTCAAAAATCACCCTCGCCGGACCAACCCGCAAGTTTTGGCGGCGGCGCGATCGACATACGTACCAGCAGCATCCCGAACGACGCGGTCGCCTCGGCGAGTTTCGGTATGGGGATGAATAACGAGAGCAATTCGAACGGGCTCGTCTATCCGGGCGATGCGACGCCGTTGCCGGCCCCGATTCGCGGCGCGATCAACGCCTATAGTGGCGATATCAGCGTCGCGAGCATCTTCAACACTCTGCGGCTCGATAACGCATTCGCCACGATCTCCGATGCCCGGGCCATTCATCAAAGCCTCATGGATAGCCTGAACACGAACGTCGGCTCGCGGCTCGATTCCCTCGACCCCGACCTGGATCTAAAGGTCGCTCTCGGCAACAGCTGGGACCTCAATCAGAACTGGCGCTTCGGTATGCTGTTCAATACGACTTACAACGACAAGTATCGCAACGAAGATCAACGTCGCGAAGGTGTTGGCAATCCGGAGAACAACTACGTCGAGATTCAGAAGACTGTCCGGGAAGAACGTGTCGTCGGCGCGCTGAATTTCGGGCTAGAGTATCTTGGCGACCACTCGCTAGAGCTAGCGTCGTACGTGCTCAGCAACGACGAGTACGAGGCCAGTGTCGCGCGAGGCTTCGACCAGAATAACCAGTTTCCCGACCAGAAAATCAGCTACGCGACGCGCTTGGAAGAGCGTCAGCTAACGCTGACTCAGGTTTCTGGGCGGCACAGTTTTCTCGAGACCCCGGTTCTAAGCGGCTTATTCGAGCGCGTGGGCTTGGAAGATCTCGAATTCGACTGGTTTTTCTCGGATAGCCGGGCGCTGACGGACGTGCCGAACCAGACGACGTTCCAGGCCGGTGCGTTGCTCGATGAGACCACACGCGAACAGCTGTCGACACAACTATTGGCGACGACGTCCTCCGGGCAGTTCGCGTTTCTCGAGCTCGACGACGACCAGACGAGCTGGGGCGGCAACCTCATACTG
>Ga0326597_10003218_pt1 | contig 23762 bp, 26 predicted proteins | sample RVTome_12_FD_203789 | JGI IMG/M metagenome (GOLD analysis project Ga0326597, IMG submission 203789) | Soil microbial communities from uranium-contaminated site in the Upper Colorado River Basin, Wyoming, United States - RVT100D185 | ecosystem: Environmental > Terrestrial > Soil > Contaminated >... | reverse complement strand
CCGGCTGCGCGATTTGCCGGAGAACCCGAAGTGGAAGATGCTGAACGAGCCAGAGACCATGCTGGTCCACGTGGTGCTGCCGAGGGCTGAGGAGGTGGCTGCAACCGTGGAGGAGGAGGCGGTCGTGGCGCCTGGAGGGGCGGCGGAGCCCGAGGTCGCCAAGAAGGGCAAGACGGAGAAGGAGGGCGAGGTGCCCGCTCCGAAGAAGTAGCGGCGGATGTTCAGGTCCGTCCGAGCGACGTGAAGCTGATCGTTGGATTGGGCAACCCCGGGCGAGAGTATCGGGACACGCGGCACAACGTCGGCTTCCTGGTCGTCGACGAGCTGGCGCGCCGCCATCAGCTGGCGCTGGCGATGGCACCCCCGCAGGTGCCCGAGACCTTCGTCGCGAAGAGATACGGAGCCGAGCCGCTGCTCGTCGCCAAGCCGTTGACGTTCATGAACCGCAGTGGCGACGCCGTGGCGGCGCTGATGCGGTACTACGATGTCGGCGCGGCCGACCTGCTGGTGGTGGTAGACGAGGCGGCGTTGCCGTTCGGCCGATTGCGCGCACGGATGCGTGGATCAGGCGGCGGTCACAACGGTCTCAAGTCGACGATCGAACGGCTTGGGACGACTGAGTTTGCCCGGCTTCGGCTGGGTGTCGGGCGTGGCGATCCGCGGCGAGACCTCGCGGATCACGTGCTCGCAAAATTCGAGCCCGGCGAATGCGCCGAACTCGAGGGGTTCATCAGCCGGGCGGCGGACGCCGCCGAGATGTTCGCCGTAGGGGGCATCGAAAAAGTGATGAACGCGTACAACCCGGATGCGATGGGTCCGGACGTCGATTAACTCCTTGCTGTCGCCGGAATCTGGAACCCGGTTCGAATGACAGCCATAGTCCAGAAGGAGACTTATGAATAGGAAGTACGAACTCGTCTACCTCGTCTCGCCCGATGCGAGCGATGACCAGGTGGCGGAGCTGCACACAGAGGTCAACGACATCGTCCAGCGACTGGGCGGCCAGATCGAAAAGACCGACAACTGGGGCCGTCGGAGGCTCGCCTACGAAATCGGCCGGCACAAGGAAGCCACCTACGTGCTCGAAGCCATCAATGGCTCGGGGGACGTGCTGAAGGAAATCGACCGACGCCTGAAGGTGTCGGACCTCGTTATTCGTCATCTCATCGTGCGGGTCGATGAGGATCAGAACGTCATCGAGCGTACGCGGACCAAGCGAGGCGAGGCGTCGCGTCGCCGCCGTATCGTGCGTGGCCTGCCGCCCGAGCGGCAGCCGGGAGAAGGGCAGCGCGGCGAGCAAGACGACGACCGCGACGATCGATTTGACATGACGGAGGATCGGCGATGAACGGGAGAAAGACGTTCGGAGGGGGCGGAGCGGGAGCGGGCGGTGGCCGCGGCCGCGCGGGCCAGACGCAGCAGGGGAAGGACGGAAAGGACGGCCAGCGCCGCCCGATGTTCCGGCGGCGGAAGGTGTGCAAGTTCTGCGCGGACAAGATCGACGATATCAACTACAAGGACGCCAAGCTGCTGTTGCCGTTCGTGCCTGAGCGCGCGAAGATTCTTCCGCGCCGCATCTCAGGTACCTGCGCGCTGCACCAGCGAAAGCTGCGTGTCGCCATCATGCGTGCGCGCGTGCTGGCGCTTATCCCGTACACGGCGGAATAGATCGGCTTTGGGCCCTGGGCAGAGGCAATCGCAATGGAAATTATTCTGAGAGAGCACGTCGAGCATCTGGGCGAGCGCGGCGAGATCGTGAAGGTCGCCGACGGCTACGCCCGTAACTATCTGTTGCCCCGCAAACTGGCGCTGCTGGCGACAGTGGGCAACAAGAAGCACGTTGAGCGCGAGCGCCGCATCGTCGAGGCGCGTGAAGCGGACGCTAAGCAGCAGGCCGAAGCGCTGGCAGCGCGTTTGGCCGCCGCCGACCTCACGATTGCCCGCCGCGTCGGTGACACCGATCAGTTGTACGGGTCGGTTACTGCGGCCGATATCGTCGAACTGTTGAAGGAGCGGGGCTTCGAGGTGGACCGGCGCAAGCTGATCTTCCCGGAGCCGATCAAGGCGATTGGCGATTACGACGTGCCGCTCAAGCTGCACCGAGAGGTCACCGTCAAGCTCAAGGTGCACGTCGTCAAGGCAGGCGGCGCGCGGCTGCCAGCAGGCGGCCAGCCACCGGCAGGCGAACCACCAGCCGCGAGCGAAGAGCCACCGGCATAGCGAGGCAGGCATAGCGAGCCGGAGGCCCACAGGCCTCCGGGCGGAGGATGCGCCAATGAGCACTCGGACAGGCGTCTCGGTGATGATGGCGGCCGTGGTCGGCGTTGCGGTCGTCATCGCGGGCGGGCTGCTCGTCGGCTGCGGGCAGGCCACGCCCGACAGCCAGACCGCAGCCGCTCCGGGCCCCGCGTCTGGCGGGCAGAAGGGCGGCCAGGACCAGACAGGTCCGTATACCGTTGTCGAGAACTGGCCCAAGCCGCTCTCGCAGCTGCCCGGTCACGACGCGTGGACGTGGGGAGCGGTGCAGGGGATCTTCGCCGAGAGCGCAAACCGCGTGTTCATCCTGATGCGCGGCGAGCTGCCGGCGCTGGAGCGGCCGACAGAGGTTCTCTACCCGAACGTCGGCCCTAGCCTGTCTTTTCCCGTGTCCCAGACCCCCTTCCGGAATGCATCCGTGGGCCCGGTCAGCAGCCCGGGGAACTCCGGCAGCGACGGGTGGAACGGCTGGAAGGGCACGCTCGGTGTCGACGCGCGCTGGGAGCACATCGTCTTTACGGTCGACGCGGAGGGCACCATCACGGAAGAGTGGACCCAGTGGGATTCCATCTTCCGGCGTCCGCACTCGGTCGCGATCAACCCGTACGATCCGGAACACCACGTCTGGGTCGTGGACGATCGGCAGCACGCCGTCTACAAGTTCACCAACGACGGCACGCAGCTGGTTCAGACGCTCGGGGTGCGCGGCGAGCCGGGAGACGATGCCGGGCATTTCAACCGGCCGACGTTTCTCGCCTGGCTGCCCGACAGCACACTCTACGTGAGCGACGGCTATGCCAACACGCGCGTCGTCAAGTTCGACAAGGACGGCACGTTCCTGATGGCGTGGGGCGAGAAGGGCACACCGCCGAACGACACCAGGCCGGGTACGTTCGACGCCGTGCACGGCGTGGTGGTCAATCCGGACACCCGGCGCGTGTACGTGACGGATCGATCGAGCGCGCGTATCCAGGTCTTCGACGAAGACGGCACCTTCCTCGACCAGTTCAGCACGGGGGGGCCATCCACGCCGCAGATGTTATACGGGGCGGCCGACAAGCACCTGTGGATCGCCGACAACTCCACGTCGAAAATTGTGAAGTACGACATGGACGGCCGGTACCTGTACTCCTGGGGCAGCCAGGGGCAGTGGCCGGGCGCGATGTGGAATGTCCACGGGATGAGCGTGGATCAGGACGGCAACCTCTATCTCGCGGAAGTCAACAACGGCCGGGCGCAGAAGTTTGTGCCACGCCCTGACGCGAACCAGGACCACGTCGTCGGCCCGCCGCTCCGCGCGGCGCCGTAAGACCGGAACTCGGCAACGCGGCGGCGCGCGGGCCAAGGCGCCTGTCGCCGAGGGCTCGCCTCAGAACCACGACATCGCGTGCCTTGAGCCGCAGGATGCCCCGCCACTCTTGCACGCGGACGATTCCCCCACTGCCGAATCGCCTCATACGTCACGAGGACACCCCGTCTGGCGAGGAGATCTTCGACATCGCGGCAACTCAGGCCGACGCGGTGGTAGAGCCAGACCGCGTGACTGATGATGGCAGGGAGGAAGCGGTATCCGCGATAGCTGGGCGGCGGGCTCGTCATCGGCCCACTCTGCCACCTGCAGCCTCAACGTGACAGTGTCCAAGAAAGAAGTGAGTCACAATGCCCTTCCAATTATTCGGAGTCGAGCCATCGCGGAACCCGTCAAGAGCGGATAGGAGCCTTCGCAAGTGACTACCCCTGAGCGTCGGAATACCCCACGGTTTCAGATTTCTAGCGCAGTCTCGCTCGCGGTGCCGGAGACGGTGGAGCTTCACGGCCAAGCCATCAATGGGAGCAGGACGGGCGTCCTGCTCGAAGCTCAGGGGCGTCTCAACGTGTGCCTGACGATCAACGGCCGTGAGTACCGTGGCTGGCTGGCCCGCGCGTATCGGGTCGAACGAAATGTCTATTACGTATGCCATCGAACTCGAAGATCCCGTGGAGATAGACGACCTGCGGTAGCGCCCGGACGGCGTTGGTGCGCGAATGGGAACTGGCCCGCAACGATTCCAATCCAGAGGCCCTGCGGGCTGGGGACCGGGCTACCCTCCGGCTACCAGGCGCCTGGCCCGGGCAACGAGCGCGTGTGCTGAAACGTATATTCGCCGAGCAGATGTTCACTGCCTCTTTCATCGAACGTGACGAGGCGGGCGATCATCGTCATGTCTGGCGCGGCCTTCATGACCGTGATGGACTCCTGGTAGGCCACCGAGTCCGCCCCGCCAGGAACGGGAATGTCCCGCAGCCTGGATTGTTCGATGCCGCTCTCATCACAGAAGCAGAGGTCGACACGCGCGACCCCGCTCAAGTTCGCGGCGAGGCGCCCGATGAGCAGGTCGTCGTCGGCTGTCACGGTGCACTGGACACTGCCGCCAGGCGGAGGGGCGTATTCACGGACGCGCAAGCCTTCCTCCGCCGCGCGCTGCAGAAAGGCGTCGCTCACCACCATTCGCAGACACCCCTCCCGCGCCAGGCTGCGAACACCTTCGGCCAGCGCAATCACCTCACTCAGGCGCGCCCCGCATGGGTCGCAGCCAAGGAGGTGCTCTTCGATGGCTGACTCTTCGGTCTCTTCCAGCGTGCCAAGCCAATAGTCAGCGAGGACGGCCGCATCGATGGGACGCGGGCAGCCCACCACGTCGTCCCCGTTCTCGATGCTCATGCTCCAGCCCCCATGCACGCGCGTAGTTGGTGGATCGCCCGGTGGCGAATCACACGCAGGTTAGCTTCAGATACGCCCAGGAACCCGGCGACGTCCGCGCCGGTCCGCTCGTCATAGAACGTCATGACGATGACCGTACGTTCCCGTTCTTTCAGCGTTTGCACACAGGCCGTGAGCTGTTTGTGATCCAGTTGCGGGATGGACGGCTGGGTCGGCGCCATGAAATCCATTCCAAACTGCTCGAGCAAGCGCGCGCGTCTCTGGGCGCCTCGACGCAGATCGAGTACCGTCATCCGGCACGTGCCCAGCACGAATGCTGCGAGCTTCTCTGGCTCGCGCAGCCGGCTGGCCCGCAGCGCTTCGAGCACCGTGAGTAGCACGTGCTGCGTCAGGTCGTCGGCGGCGTGTCCGTCTCTCAGATGACGCAAGCCATAGAGCCGAACGCGCGGCGCCATCCGGCGAAACAGCTCACCTTCGGCCTCGTGGTCGTGTCCAGAGCCGATTCGCCGCACCACGTCGGCATCGCTCAGCGCGACATCCATCACACGTATTTTATGTGTAACGGAAGGGCAGATCGTTACACATCCGTTAGGTAAGCGAGGTCGGACCGTCCCGGTCTGGCCAGCAGAAACCAGAATAGGAGCGTCCAATGGGTTCCACAAAAACTAAGATCGTTGCGGACTTTCTCGTCGCAGACTTCGAACAGGAAATGCAGACGACTCTGCGCGTCCTTGAAGCCGTTCCGCAGGAGCACCTCGACTACCGGCCTGACGCAAAGTCCAAGACCGGTCTCGGTCTCGTCCGGCACATCGCGCTCGAAGACGCGTGGCTGCTGAACTGCATCGCAAACGGGGCCTTCACGCCTCCGCCAGACGACTCAGATGCGTGCGGCATCGCAAGTCCGACCGACGCCGTCGCCCGCTACAAGGCGGACGTGCCGGCGGCTCTCAATCGCGTACGCGCCATGTCAGGCGAGACACTGGCGGGCACGCTGAACTTATTCGACATGATGAAGGCGCCTGGCGTGAACTTTTTGGCGATGGCGCTGAAGCATTCCGTGCACCACCGCGGTCAGCTCAGCACGTACCTGCGCGCGATGGGCGGCAAGGTTCCCGGGATCTACGGGCCTACCGCCGACACGCAGTCGTAACTGGCAGATATCAGCCAATCCTGAATCCACCACTGGAGTAATCACGTCATGGTTCATTCGTACACGGCTGCACCAGATATTGAGGTGCTCACATCGAACTTCCCGATCCCAGGCTACGGACTGGTACCGGTCAACGCGTTCGTCATCAAGGGCTCGGAGCCCATCCTCGTCGAAACCGGAATGGCGATCGAGAGCGCCGACTTCATGCAGGCGCTCCGATCGGTCATCGATCCAGCCGATCTCAGATGGATCTGGCTGAGCCATACAGACTTCGACCACATCGGCAGTGTGCATCAGCTGCTCAAGGAGAACCCACGGCTGCGGGTGATCACGACATTTCTCGGCATGGGCATCATGGGGCTCACGGCCCCGCTACCGGTGGATCGGGTCTATTTCGTCAATCCGGGCGAGACGATCACGCTAGGCAACCGCACGCTGATCGCAGTCAAACCGCCAGTGTTCGACAACCCGTGCACGACCGGTTTCTACGACAGCGCGTCGGGGGTGTTCTTCAGCTCGGACTGCTTTGGGGCCTTACTCCAGGCGGTGCCGCAGAGTGCCGCCGATCTCTCAGAAGGGGACCTGCGGGATGGACAGGTTCTCTGGGCGACGATCGACTCGCCGTGGCTCCACAAGGTGGACAAGGACGCATTCGCCGCCGAACTGGACGGTATCCGCAAGATCGCGCCCACGCTCATCCTCAGCAACCACCTGCCTCCCGCCCCTGGGCACCTGATGGAGCGGTTTCTTGGGTCGCTGGCCGCAGCTCCAGGCGCGCACCCGTTCGTCGGGCCGAATCAGGCCGCGTTTGAGCAGATGTTGAAGCAAATGACCGCGGTGCCTGCGTAGTTGGCGCCTCGCTCACACTGGCACCGGAAGCTGCGGTCACGGCAGCTGTCACCGCCAGCCTTCGCGGATAATGGGCGCTGTCGGAGAGCAGTCGGAGAGCAGAGTCGGGGTCGCGTAACCGGTCTTCGGTTAACTTTCGACACCGTCCTGATCAACCATTACTGAACTCGCGGCATCACGTATCAACATGAACGTGCGCGTCTGGCGCCAGGCCGCCAGCTTCGCGGATGCGCCGAAGTCGCCTGACACCTCGGCCACCGCAGGCGCGCGCTGAGGCTGGTCGGACCGAGACGTTCCGTATCGAAAGCCGCGTATGCCCACTCAGGATGACCACGGTACTGGAGATCAAGACTCGTGAGCACACCTCTCCTGCGTACGCTTGTCATTGATATTGGCGGCACTGGAATCAAGACGCTGCTCGTCAACCGAGACGGCAAAGCGCTGAGCCGACGCCGCCGAGAGCGCACGCCGAAGCCGTCCACCCCGAGTGCCGTGCTCGCGGTCGTCGAGCGCATGATCGACCGCCATCGAACCTTCCAGCGCGTGTCCGTCGGATTCCCGGGCGTGGTCAAGAACGGTGTCGTGAGAACCGCGCCCAACCTGGGTACGGAAGACTGGGCAGGATTCGAGCTCGAGAAAGCCGTGTCGAGCTACACGCAGACACCGGTGCGCGCCATCAATGACGCCGAGCTCCAGGGCTACGGCGTGATCGAGGGGACGGGTGTCGAGATCGTGCTCACGTTCGGCACCGGGCTCGGCACGGCGCTTTACGTGGATGGACGCCTGGTACCCAACCTGGAGCTGGGACACCACCCGCTGCGCAAGAACGCAACCTACGAAGACCTCGTGAACGGGAAAGAACTCCGGCGCGTCGGTAAGAAACGGTGGCGCGGCCGGGTTGACCTCATCATCGACACGCTCGGGCGCATCTTCAACTACGACACGCTGCACATCGGCGGGGGAAACGCCAGGCACCTCAAGGGACCGTTTCCGGACAGCGTACGGCTATTCGAGAGCCCCGAGGGTTTGATCGGCGGCATTCGCCTGTGGCCAAGCGGCCGCCGAGGGTCACGCTGAGAATGCGATCTTCAGCGGCCCTCGCGACGAGAGGGGAGCGGACGCGAACCGCCCTGCTGGCGTCAGCGTACCGAACGGCTGACCGGGTCATTCACAACGCCCGATGACCCGAAGCGCTGCCGCGACCGCTCTCTGGCCCTCCGCATTTCTTCTTCCCTGCTGCGTGGCGGCGCGCTCGTCGTAATCGACCGCACGAGTTGCTGCGCCGCCTCGGCGACCAGGTCCACAGCGCGCTCGAAGGCGGGCTGATTGGCCTGCGAAGGGCGATTCATCCCACGCAACTTCCGCACGAACTGAAGCGCTGACGCCCGGATTTTCTCGTCGGTGGCCGGCGGCTGAAAGTTAGCGAGGGTCTTGATGTTTCGACACATGGGCAGTCACCCTCCAGTCATCACGGGCGCTCGCTCAGCGCCACCTCACAGGCGAGTTCGAGGGCAAAGCGTCCGCGACCGCGCGGGACGAGCCGCATGTCCGGGCATTTCTGCTCGAGCCGCCGGCGCAGCAGCAGCAGCCGCGTTTCCAGGTTGTCCTTCCACTCGGGAAGATTCAGCGACTTGTCGAGTCGCAACTCGCGATTGGTGAACTCCACACGACCCTCGTGCGTGCGAGCCGTGAGCAGCTTCCACAGAATGCGCGCCGGGAGACTTCTGATGAGATACTCACCACCCACCAGGATGCACTCGTCGGCGGCGTGGAACACAACGTCGCGGGTCGCGCGACCTGACGACACACCCCAAGACGCGGTCTTCGGAGGGACCGGCTCCGCGACCGCAGACGCAGTCGTCGCATCGACCCGTTCCTGCTGCTGCATGTGCTGAATCGCGATGGCGAGATAGCTGCCAAGCAGTTCGATCGACGTCTTGTCGTCCTCGTGGAAGCGGTACGACGTCTGGCTCTCGATGCAGAGGACGCCGATCAGGTCTCCGCGTACGAGCAGCGGGATGCCCAACTGGCTTTCGGGACTCGGAAGCCCGGGCAACGGGACGCGGGCGTCGAAGGCCTGAACGCCGGTTTCCTGTGCTCGCTTCTGCACGGCCAGTGCGTACAGCATGCCGCGCAGCAGGCCCGAGCCTACTCACAGGAGGTCTCGACAATCGCCCCCTCGAGTTCCAATTGGGGACATCGTGTCCTCCGCCTGTTGTGACGAGAGCGTGCACGATGTCCGGGATACATGCGCACGTCCGCCCGCGCCAGGGGCTGATCAACTGGTCTGGCGCGGACGGGTCGCCATCAACTCGGCAATAGCGTCAGCCAGGTGCACGTCGGCGATATTGTGATCGCCCCGCTCGATCCGCAGTCGATGAGCCGTCATCAGCACGTCGGCGTCGCGGAAGCCCTCCGGAGTCTCGAACTTGTAGCATGCCAACTCGACCTTCAAGCCGTTGGGATCGCGCAGGTAAATCGAGTCCATGAAGCCGCGATCGCGCTCGATGAATTCGATCCCACGTGCGCGGAGTCGCTCGGGGGCCAGCTGGAACGTCGCTCTGGACACGTTGAACGCGATGTGTTCGACGCAGCCGACCTCGCGTGGCGCGTGCCGCGCCGCATCGCTCAACGTCTCGTTGGTGAAGACGGTCAAGAGCCGACCGTCGCCGGGATCGAAGTACAGATGGTTTTCATCCGGCTTGCCCAGGTTGGGTTGCTCGAAGATGAACGGCATGCCGAGAACCCCCTGCCAGAAGTCGATCGCGCTTTGCCTCGTGGAGCCGACGAGAGTGGTATGGTGAACACCCTGCACCTGAATATTGACCATAGGGTGGAGTATAGCGACCGAACGAGCGACTGGCGAACAGGGTCTTCGGCTACCGCCTCGAATTCGCCCTCCTTTGAGCACTGGTTGTTGCGCGCGTTGCGGATCGCCCAGGTGACACGTACCGAGGCGTATCCCCGCCTCAGAACGTGTAGTTCAGGATCCAGACGAGAAAGAGCACGACCGGGACGTGCACGACGAATTGCAGCGTCGAGTACCCCACGATATCGCGTGCCTTGAGCCCCAGGATGCCGATGAGCGGCAGCATCCAGAAGGGGTGAATGAGGTTGGCGAGCGCCTCGGTCGCGTTGTAGGTCTGCACGACCCAGCCGAGGTGCATGTCGAGCGTCTTGGCGGCGCCCAGGATGTAGGGCGCCTCGATCAGCCACTTGCCGCCAGCCGACGGTACAAACAGCCCGAGAAACGCCGAGTAGATCCCGACCAGTACAGGAAACGTGTGCTCGTTGGAGATCGTCACGAAGAACTGCGCCATCCGATCGGCGAGCCCCGACTCGGTCATGATCCGGACCATGCCCCCGTAGAGCGGGTATTGCACGAGCACCCCCGCCACCGACGGCACCGCGGCCGCCACGGCCTGCACGAACGAGCGCGGTCTCCAGTGCAAGAGTAGTCCGGCGATCAGGAACGTAAAGACGTAGTGATTGAGTTCGAGGACGACGCTTACGCCAGACGAAGCGACCTCTCGCACCAGATAGGCGATGCCGAGGCCGGACACGAAGAGCGTGAGCAGCGGACTGTACTCGAGCCACTCTCCCGGCTTGTCAGGTCTGCCGATCTTGGCTGGCGGCGGCGCGTACGTCACGCCCATCTGCGCCATGTTCCGCGCGTGCGCGGGACCCGGCGCCGAGCGGTACGCGATGAACATCGACAGGACGACGAGCACGCCGGCCATGAGCAGGCTTTGCCACAGGCCGAGCGTCTGCCCCAGTGGAATCACGCCGCTGATCTGTTCGATTGAATCCGGGAGCGAGGCCGGCGCCGCCATGATCAGCGCGGCCGACGACGATAGCCCCAGCGCCCACACGCTGCCGAGTCCCAGGTACGCCGCGGCGCCAAGGGCGCGATAGTCCGCTCCGGCCACGCGATGGGCAACCTCGCGCGCGAGGAGTCCGCTGAAGATCAGGCTGAAGCTCCAGGACAGGAGCGACGACAGCATTGAAAAGAGAGCGACAAAGGCCACGGCGCTCTTCCCGGTCCGGGGCACGACGGCCATCCGCCGGATCACGGCATAGACCGGCGGCGATACCGCCACGACATAGCCGGTGACGATGATCATCGTGACCTGCATCGTGAAGGCGACCAGGTCCCAGAACCCGGCGCCGAACCACTGCGCGGATTCTCCCGGGGAGGCGCCGGATGCGAGGCTGGCGGCGAACACGAGGGCACACGCCGCCATGGCGAGCGCGAACGAGTCCGGGAACCAGCGCTCGAACCAGTTCGAGAGGCGCAGGCCGATGTCGGCGAGCGAAGCGGCTGCCGGATTGTCCGGCGGAGGCTGCATTGGGGGATACCCTCCGTCTCGCGCAGGCTAAAGCCTGTGCGCTACGGGTGCGCTATTGTTGATCGCGGCAGGCGTTGCCACGCGTACACGCCGGCCGTCAGGGCCAGCCCCACGGCGTTCGCCAGGGGAACGGCGGTCAACAGCGAGAACGTGCCGGTCCCGAGGAGGAACCCTTCCAGCCGCGTGTTCCTCCGGTAGAAATATCCCTGAAGGGTCGCCGCGAAGGTCACCGCGGCTATCGTCGCCGTCGCGATCGTGAGCACATTGACCCACGGTTCCGATTCGAGCAGCAGTGGCGTATAGACGAACAGGAACGGCATCACGATCAGGAACGCGCCGAACTTCAGGGCGAGAAACGCGGTTCGGAATGGGTCGGCATCCGCGATAGCCGCCGCCGCGTACGCCACCAGACACACGGGCGGGGTGATGCTGGACAACTGGCTGTACCAGATCAACGACAGGTGCGATGCGGCGATTGACACACCGAGCCGCGCCAGCGCCGGCGGCACCAGGACCGCCAGGATGACGTAGGTGGCCGTGATCGGTGCGCCAACGCCGAGAACCAGTGCCGTCAAGGCCACCATGATCATCGTCAGGAACAAGGACTCGCCCGTCATCGACAGCATGGCCGATGAGAAGGTCAGGCCGAGCCCTGTCAGTCCGATGACCCCGACGATGATCCCGATGCTGCCCGCCACCGATGCAATCATCAGCGTGTTGCGGGCGCCATCGATCAATGCCCCGTAGATCTGCGTCACCCCCATGCGGGTGCTCGCGCGCATCCAGCTCACGAAGACCGCCGCCAGGATGCCCCAGAAGGCCGCGACCCCTGGGCTGTAGCCGCGTACGAGCTGCGCGAGCAGCACGACGAGCGGCAATGCCAGGTACCAGCCTCTCCCCAGGAGGCGACGCCAGTCGGGCAGATCCGCCGCGTCCGCGCCCTGCAGACGCTCGCGTCCAGCTTGAAAGTGCACCATCGCGAGTACCGCAATGAAGTAGATCACCGCGGGTACGGCCGCGAGCTTGACCACTTCGATGTACGGAATTCCCGTGAACTCCACCATGAAGAAGGCCGCCGCACCCATCACCGGAGGGAGAAACTGACTGCCGGTCGAGGCGGCCGTCTCGATGGCGGCCGCCACGGGAGGCGCATAACCGGTCCGCTTCATCAGCGGAATGGTGAACGTGCCGGTCGCCACGGTGTTCGCCGTCGGGCTCCCCGTCACCGACCCCAGCAGTGCGCTGGCCAACACGGCCACTTTTCCGGCTCCTCCCGGGCTGCGACCCAGCAACGCGTAGGGAAGCTCCACGAAGAACTTGCCGACACCAGATCGGACCAGGAAGGCTCCGAAGATCACGAAGAGGAATACGTGCGTGGCGAACGTGTAGGTGACGACGCCGAAGAGGCCTTCGATGGTGGCGTACTGGTAGGCGACGACCCGAGGGAAGGGAAAGCCGCGGTGCGCGAGGAGGGAAGGGAGATATGGCGCGACGTGCTCCGACGCGAACAGCAGCGCTCCCACGCTCACGAGTGGCACGAACGGTCCCACCACACGTCGAGTCGCTTCGAGACTGATGGCCATGGCGACGAGACCGAACCCGGTGTCGGCCGGGCTGTAGAGGCCGACGCGGCGCACCAGCGTCGGGTACTCCCGTATGAAGTACGCGACGACGACGACCGCCGCCAGTGCCAGAAATCCGTCCACTGCGGTGAAGCGGTTCCCTGGCGAGTCGGCCCGCGCTGGGAACCACAGGAACACCAGGACCAGTGTGAAGCCCAGGAACAGCGCTCGGTGGCTCTCGGGGGAGAACACGCCGAACGCGGACGTGTAGATGAAGCTGGCGGCGAAGAGCGCCGCCAACCCGTGAGTCGCCTGAAGGTAGAGCCCTTCCAGCGGCCGCGGGTGGGCGATCGCCTGACGTCTGGCGATGTCTGTGAGCAGATTCTTGAAATCGTGAGCCCGGCTATGCACCGTATCAAGTGACTGACCCGACGACGTCGGTGGCGCCGAGCTCATGCGCGCGTCGGACTCACCGGGCTCGGAGACTCTCTGGGATATCGACCCCGACTTCCTCCCAATACCGCTGCGCACCCGGGTGCAGAGGGACCGTCAACCCTTGCAGCGCCTGAGCCGGGGTCATGTCTCTGAGAGGTTCGAACGCCTGCCGCATGAACGTCGCACCGTCCTGCGAATAGGCCTCTGCGACCATATCGTGGACGATATCGTCCGGCAGGTCTTTGTTGACGATCCAGTACGTCCCCATCATGATGGTCGGAACGGGCGCGTCGAGGTCGTCATAGCCGTCCGTCGGGATTTCACCCACCCTGTAATAGGGATAGGCGTCCAGAAGGCCTGACTCGACTGCTGGCGTGGCCATATCCAGGAGGACCACGTCGTGGGTGGCCATCGTATCGAGCACCGCACCGTTCGGCACCCCCGAGACCCAGTGGTACGCGTCCACCTGCCCGTCCTTGAGAGCGGTGGACGCCGCGGTTCCACCGAGGTAGGACAGGCGCATCGTATCCAGTAAGCCGAGATGGCGGAAGTACCGCTCCCCCGTCAGAGCAGAACCGCTCCCCGCTCCGCCGAGGTCGAGGCGCTTGCCCTCCAGGTCGGCGACGGAGTGGATGTCCCCGCCTTGGAGCGTGACCAGGTGATCGTACCCCCAGAACAGCAGCCCCACCGCCCGGAGGTTGGTCTGCGGGTCGTCGGTGAACTCATCGGTACCGAAATAGCCTGCGTGCAGGTCGCCGCCGTACGCGACGCCCATATCGGTATCGCCGTTGTTGACCAGGCGGACGTTCTCGCCTGAGCCCCCCGTGCCTTCCACGGAAACGTTCAGGTCAGGCAGTTGCTGCCCGACAAACGTGGAGACGGCGCCGGCGGCTGGAAAGAAGGACCCGCCGGGCGGGCCGCCGCCGAAACCGACGAAGACGCCACTTACCGGCTCACCTCGCAGCATCCACCAGGCGACCGGGAGGAGCACGATGACGCCGAGAATGAGCCAGCGGAAAGGTTTGCGGGTCATGATTCTGCCTCCACCGACATGCGCCTGACCGGGGGCTCGCCACTCGGTGTCCGTCAGGCGACCACCGTGATAGTGGGTGGATTATAGCCGGTGTCACGAGGCAAAGCGCGAGGGCCAACGCGGAAGCCTGCGCGCCTGCAGGTACGATATTGTTGGTTCCACATGGCTAATCTCGGATATGTCGGACTCGGTGTAATGGGCGGCCGGATGGCCGATCGGCTCCTCTCGAAGGGGCACAGCGTCACCGGTTACAACCGCACCCGGTCGAAGGCGCAGTGGCTAATCGATCACGGGATGCAATGGGCTGACTCGCCGCGCGCACTGGCGGAAGCCGTCGATGTGGTGTTCGTGATGGTCACCAATTCGGCGGCGCTCGAAGCGGTCGCGCTGGGGCCGGATGGCATCGTGGCCGGCATGGGTCCCGGGAAGCTGCTGATCGACATGAGCACCGTCAGCCCGTCGGTGAGCCGCACCATCGCCGCGCGCGTTCGCGAACGGGGCGGCGATATGGTGGACGCACCCGTCTCCGGCAGCGTCATCACGCTGGAGCAAGGGAAGCTCTCGGTGATGGTCGGCGGGGAGCGCGCGAGTTTCGATCGGGCGAAGCCGTTGCTCGAGGATATTGGTCCGAAGGTGACCCACGTGGGTGGCAACGGTCTGGCTGTTTCGATGAAGATCGCCGTCAACCTGAGCTTGGCCGTGCAGATGCTCGCTTTCTCCGAAGGCGTGCTGCTCGCGGAGAAAAGCGGCATTGCGCGCGAGACAGCCGTGGATGTCCTGACCCACAGCGTCGTCGCGTCGCCGATGGTGCAGTACCGCGGGCCGTTCGTGCTGGGGATGCCGGACGAGGCGTGGTTCGACATGAACATGATGCAGAAGGACATGACGCTGGCGCTCGAGATGGGCCGTGAGCTCAGCGTGCCGCTGCCGACCACGGCCGTGACCAACGAGTTTCTGACGGCGGCGCGTGGCGCCGGTCTGGCCGACAAGGATTTCGCGGCGATGTTCGAGCTGCTTGCCCGGTTGTCTGGAGTCGTCGCATGACCACCGCGGCCAGACAGGCCGAATCCGGCGTGGGTACGGCCGGCGGGTCCGCAACGCAGGACCAGCCCTACGTGCGCATGTACCGCCAGATGGTGGCGATCCGCTTGTTCGAGGAACGGGCCAACGACCTGTATACCCGCGCCCTGATGCCCGGGCTTGCGCACCTATATATCGGGGAAGAGGCCGTGGCTGTCGGCGTGTGCGAGGCACTCAATCGGGACGACTACATCACCAGCACGCATCGCGGTCACGGGCACTGCCTCGCGAAAGGCGCCGCCCCGAATCTGATGTTCGCCGAGCTGCTGGGCAAGGAAGCCGGCTACTGCAAGGGCAAGGGCGGATCGATGCACATCGCCGATCCGGCCACCGGCAATCTCGGCGCGAACGCGATTGTCGGCGGAGGGGCGGGGATCGCGACCGGCGCCGCGTTTTCGTCCAAGTATCTTGGGACCAAACAGGTGGCGGTCTGCTTCTTCGGCGAGGGGGCGCTCGGCCAGGGGGTGTTGTACGAAGAGATGAACCTCGCCCAGCTCTGGAAGCTCCCGGTGATCTACGCCTGCGAGAACAACCTGTACAACGAATACACGCACTGCTCGGAGACCACTGCGGGGGACATGCTGGCGCGCCCGGCGGCCTTCGGGATCACGGCCGAAGCGGTGGACGGCCAGGACGTGCGCGCCGTACATGCGGCGGCGACCAGGCTCGTCGAACGGGCGCGTCGCGGCGAAGGCCCCGGCTTCTTGCTGCTCCACACGTACCGCTACCGTGGTCATCACGTAGGCGACGTCGCGCGCGAGTACTACCGCCCCAAGCAGGAGGAGCAGCAATGGATGTCGGAGCGGGACCCGATCGCATTGCACGCCGAGTGGCTCATCGCTGAGGGCCTGGCGGATCGGGTCTCTCTCGACCGGATTGAGGCGGAGTTGGTCATAGACATGGACAAGGCCGTCGAGTTTGCCGTGAACGCGCCGTACCCCGACCCGGACAAGGTGGGAGAGGACGTGTATGCCTGATACGGCTACCGCGGTCCGGGAAATCAGCTTCGGCGATGCGATCCGCGAAGCGCTGGCGGAGGAAATGCGCCGGGACTCGCATATCGTCTTGCTTGGCGAGGACGTGGCCGAGGCAGGCACGCCGTTCAAGGTTGTGAAGGGGTTGGTCGAGGAGTTTGGAACCTCACGCGTCATTGACACGCCGATCTCCGAGCCGGGATTCACGGGCCTTGGCGTCGGCGCGGCGATGACCGGCCTGCGCCCGGTCATCGACATCATGTTCGGCGATTTCCTGACGCTCGTCATGGATCAGATCGTCAACCAGGCTGCCAAGGTTCACTACATGTCAGGCGGTGCGTGGAAGGTGCCGATGGTCGTTCGCGCGACGATGGGAGCGACGCGCCGGTCGGCGGCGCAGCACTCGCAATCGCTGCACGCCTGGCCGAGCCACGTCCCCGGGCTGAAAGTCGTGATTCCCTCGACGCCCTACGACGCGAAGGGGCTGCTCAAGACCGCCATCCGCGACGACAACCCGGTTATTTTTTTTGAAGACAAGATCAGCTACACGAAGGTAAAGGGTCCGGTGCCGGACGGCGAGTACACGATCCCGTTTGGCGTGGCGGATATCAAGCGTGAGGGGCGCGATATCACGCTGGTCGGCACGAGCAGCATGGTGCAGGTGGCCCTCGGGGCAGCCGCGATGCTCGAAGAAATCGGCATCAGCGCCGAAGTCGTGGATCCGCGCACTCTCTGGCCGCTCGATGAAAAGACGTTGGTGGAGTCGGCAAAGAAGACGTCGCGCGCCATCGTCATCGACGAGGGGTCTTTCCGCTACGGCGTGACCGGCGAGATCGCGTCGGTCATTGCCGAGGGCGCCTTCTACGACCTCGACGGACCCGTGCGCCGGATCGGCGCCATGCACGTGCCGATTCCGTTTTCACCAGCCCTTGAGGACGTGACCGTGCCGACCGAGCGCGACGTCTTCGAGATGGCGCGCACGATGTGCAACAAGTAATGCCTCGAGTGGGCTGCGGAGGCGCGGGGAGATGGACGGCATCCATGTTCATTCCTTCCGTGTCTCCGTGCCTCCGTGGCCTGTGGCGGTGTGAAGGAGACTTTGCGTGGCACTGAAGACGCACGGGACGATGGCGGTGGACTGGGAGCAGCGGATCGACTTCGATCGGCTGCGGCAGGAGCGGCTTGCGCGGATCAAGGGGCTGCTGGCGGCGTCGGAAATCGGGGCGCTGCTCTGCTTCGATATGAACAACGTCCGCTACATCACCGCGACGCACATCGGGACGTGGGCGCAGGACAAGATCAGCCGCTTCACGCTCCTGCCGCAGAAGGACGAGCCGATCCTCTGGGACTTCGGGTCCGCGGCCCGTCACCATCAGCTCAACTGTCCGTGGCTGGGTGATCGGTCGCGCCCGGGCATCCCCTCGATGCGCGGCGCCATGACGCCGGAGATGGGACGCGCGGAGGACGTGGCGAAGAAAATCCGAGTGGAACTGGAACTGCGCGGTCTGCTCAAGGAGCCGCTTGGCGTCGACGTGGTCGAGCCGCAGGTGATGTTTGCGTTGCAGCGCGAGGGTATCACCGTGGTCGACGGCCAGGCGCTCATGTGCGAGGCGCGCGAGATCAAGACGCAGGACGAGATCTCGCTGCTGAACATGTCGGCCATGATGGTCGATGCGGCCTACTACGATCTCTACAAGGCGATGAAGCCCGGCATGCGCGAGAACGAGGCCGTCGCGCTCGTCGCCGAACGGTTGTACGACCTCGGGTCTGAATACGTTGAAGGCGTGAACGCGATCTCGGGAGAGCGGTGCAGCCCGCATCCACATGTCCACTCGGATCGCGTGCTCAGGCCCGGCGACCCGGTGTACTACGACATCCTGCATTCCTACATGGGCTATCGCACCTGTTACTACCGCACGTTCGCCGTCGGCTCGGCGTCGCGGGCAATGGTGGATGCCTACAAGCGATGCCGCGACTATCTCGACGCCTCGATCGAGCTCATTCGTCCGGGCCGCTCGACGGCGGAGGTCGCGTCCGTGTGGCCGAAGGCGAAAGAGTTCGGGTTTCCCGACGAGGAATCGGCGTTCGCGCTGCAGATGGGCCATGGCATCGGCCTGGCGATCTGGGAAAGACCGATGATCAGCCGGCTCGTCTCTCTCGACCACCCGCACGAGATCAAGCCGGGCATGGTGTTCGCGCTCGAGACGTTCTGGCCGTCCACCGATGGCTGGAGCGCCGCGCGCATTGAGGAAGAGATTGTGGTCACGGAAACCGGGCATGAAGTGATCACGCGGTTTCCCGCGGAGGAGCTGCTCGTCGCCGGCGCACCGTTTGTCACCGTCGGCGGCACGCTGTCCACGATCCGAGAGGCCGAGCGGACGCCCAACCCGCAGGTGGTTGAGATGATCGCCGCCGGCGCGCGGGCCGCCGAGGTGCCAACCGAGTCACCAGCCGGGGCGCCGACGTCCAAGAAGGTGGGCAAAGGCAGCTGATGGCGCTGAGTGTGGTGATGCCTGCGCTCGAGATGGCGCAGGAAACGGGAACGCTCGTCGCGTGGCTCAAACAGGAAGGGGAGCAGGTCCGGAAGGGCGAGATGCTTCTCGAAGTCGAAACCGACAAGGCCGTCGTCGAGATCGAAGCGGCCGGCGACGGTCTGCTCGGCGGCATCACCGCGAAGCCAGGCGATGTGATTCCGGTGGGCCAGACGATCGCGTGGATCCTCCAGCCAGGTGAGTCGGTTCCGGTCGCGGCAGTGGCCTCCACGCCGACGGGCCGGCGATCCGATGCCGCTCCCGCGCGCTGGGAGCAGCCGCCCGCGGAGGCGGGCGGTGCCGCCGGTGCGCGCGCGACCGGCAGTGCGCGCATGTCTCCAAAGGCGCGGCGTCTCGCGCAGGAGCATGGCGTCGACATCGCCAGCGTGAAAGGGTCCGGCCCCGGCGGTGAGGTCCTCGCTGACGACATCCTCGCCGCCGCAACATCAGGCTCAGGGTCATCAGCGGCAGTGCACCCACAGACCGTCCCGACGGGCGTCGAACCCCTCTCGTCAGTCGGCCGTTTGATGGCCGAACGCACGACGCAGAGCTGGACCTCGGCCCCACATTTCTTCGTGACACGAGAGGTTGATGCCACGGCGCTCAATGCCGCGCGCGCGACGCTGATACCGGCCATTGACGCTTCGCACGGGATCAAGATCACGCATACCGATCTTCTGGTCGCACTTGCCGGGCGCGCGCTCCGGAAGCACCCGCGCCTGAACGCGAGCTGGACCGCCGCCGGCATCGCGCTTCACCAGGACGTCAACGTGGCGCTCGCGATGGCGGTCGAGCACGCGGTGGTGACGGCCGTCGTCCGCGGTGCCGACACCGCAGCGATCGGCGAGATCGCCGTCAGGCGGCGCGACCTCGCGGACCGCGCGCGCGCCGGTCGGCTGCAGCCTGCGGACATCACCGGCGCCACGTTTACGCTCAGCAACCTGGGGATGTATGGGGTCGATGCGTTCACGGCGATCATCGTGCCACCCCAGGCCGGTATTCTTGCCGTCGGCGCGATCACCGATCGCGTCGTTGCCGTTGGCGGCGCGGCGGTGGTCCGGCCGATGATGACGATGACGCTGTCGGCGGATCACCGGGTCGTTGACGGCGCGATGGCCGCCGCGTTCCTGGCCGACGTCGTGGCCGCGATTCGAGATCCCGCCTCGTGGCTCTCGATCGCATGATTGGGACGCGGTCCGTCGCCGTACCGTAGTGTCCGGCTTTCGCCGGACTGCCAGTAACCGTAGTGCCCGGCTTTCGCCGGACCGTGGACAGCCAATGCACACCAACACAAAGACACACGCCGGAGTCACCCTGAAGGACCCGGCGATCTTCAGGCAGGCCTGCTACATCGACGGCGCCTGGGTCACGGCGGGGTCCGGCGCGACCATCACCGTCGACGATCCTGCTACGGGCCAGGCCGTTGGCGTGGTGCCGAGGCTTGGCGCCGCCGAGACGCGGCAGGCCGTTGGTGCCGCATCGCAGGCATTGCCAGCCTGGCGGAAGAAGACGGCCAAAGAGCGCGCAGCGGTGATGCGTCGCTGGTTCGATCTCATGGTGGAGCACCGGGAGGATCTGGCGCGGCTGATGACCACCGAGCAGGGGAAACCGCTCGGCGAGTCGCTCGGGGAGGTGGCCTACGCCGCCGGGTTTCTCGAATGGTTTGGCGAGGAGGCCAAGCGCGTCTACGGTGACACGATCCCCGCCCCGCAAGCCGACAAGCGGGTCGTCGTCATCAAGCAGCCGATCGGCGTCGTGGCCTGCATCACGCCGTGGAACTTTCCACTGGCGATGATCACGCGCAAGGCCGGCCCGGCCATCGCCGCCGGCTGCACCGTCGTTCTCAAGCCGGCCTCGCAGACGCCGTTCTCCGCGCTCGCCCTCGCCGAGCTTGGTGAGCGCGCCGGCCTGCCGAAAGGCGTCTTCAACGTCATCACCGGATCCGCCGTGGAGATCGGCGGCGAGCTGACGTCGAATCCCGAGGTCCGCAAGCTGTCGTTCACCGGGTCCACCGAGATCGGGAAGCTCCTGATGGCGCAGTGCGCGGGTACCGTCAAGAAGATCTCGCTCGAGCTTGGCGGCAACGCGCCGTTCATCGTGTTTGACGATGCCGATCTGGATGCCGCGGTGGAGGGCGCCATGGCCTCCAAGTACCGGAACACCGGGCAGACCTGCGTGTGCGCGAACCGGATTTACGTGCAGGACGCCGTCTACGACGCGTTTGCGGCGAAACTGGCCGAGGCGGTCGCGACGCTGACGCCCGCGCCCGGCCTCGAGGCGGGTGCGACGCAGGGCCCGCTGATCGACGATCGTGCCGTGCAGAAGGTGGAAGAGCACATCGCCGACGCGCTGTCGAAGGGCGCGCGCGTCGTGATTGGCGGCGGCCGTCACGCGCTCGGCGGGCGGTTCTTCGAGCCGACCGTTTTGGCTGACGTGACCACGTCGATGCTGATCGCGCGCGAGGAAACGTTCGGGCCCGTGGCGCCGCTGTTCCGGTTTCGGACCGAGGAAGAAGCGATCGCGCTGGGCAACGACACGCCGTTCGGATTGGCGGCGTACTTCTACGGCCGCGATATCGGGCGCGTCTGGCGCGTGGCCGAAGCGCTCGAGTCGGGCATGGTGGGCATCAACACCGGCATCATCTCGACCGAGGTGGCGCCTTTCGGCGGCGTGAAGGAATCGGGCCTGGGGCGCGAAGGATCGAAGTACGGGATCGAAGAGTTCCTGGAGGTCAAGTACCTCTGCTTCGGCGGGATCTAGTCCAGGCCGCTCCCGCGCACCCGCCGGCCTGGCCATGTGACTCCGAACACACCCGGAGACTGCTGGCTTTCGAAGGGCGTTCCGCTGGCGGGGTGGGCCAGATGGGGCATAGGGCCCTTCGGCGAATAGCCGCCAGAGTGCTCCCCGGCAATGTGAGCCGAAGCAGGGGCCGGCCTGACGACGTTGGCTTCAAACACCAAGAGCAGCCATGAGTCCAACCGAAGCGATCGAGCAGGCATTCCTTCAATTGAAGTTTGCGATCAAGCTGCTCACCTACACGGAACGCGGAAAGATCAGTAAACCCGATTTCGACACGGACGTGCTGATCAAGCTGGAACGCCGCACCCTTCGGTTCCGAGACGGGACATTTCGTTCAGACGATGACATCATCTTGGCGGCTCAGAACAACTTCGTCCTGACGCTCGGTTTTACGGCCATCGTCCTCGATCGGGTGCTTTCACGGGCAGGCTTCGCCAACGATCTTCCCGCGGCAGCCAGGGTCGCAGGACAGAGGTTCGGTTGGCTGTCGACCCCACGAATGTCGGCTATCGCCACGGCTGTTAAGCTATAATAGCTAAACTAGCTCAATAGGGGGACTCCTTTTGAAAACAGTGCCCGCGACAGAGGCCAAGAATCGGCTGGGCGCGATTCTCGATGATGCTCAGCGTGAACCCATCGTCATTCGCCGGCAGGACCGCGATATCGCCGTCGTGCTTTCGATGGCAGATTACGAACGACTGCGAACCGGAAATATTCAGGCTTTCCTGGACCTCAGGAATCAGATTGCAGCAGAAGCTGCTGCGAATGGGCTCACCGAAGAACGTTTGAACGAGTTACTCGCCGACGATGACGCGTGAGCGCGTCGTCATCGACACGAACGTTCTGATCAGCAGCCTGTTCTTGACGACATCAACGCCTGCGCAGGCAGTTGACGAAGCTGTGACGAATGCGCAGCTCATTGCGACTACAGAAACGCTGCGTGAACTGATCGGGACACTGCATTCGCCGAAGTTCGATCGCTACGTGCGTAGGGAACGGCGCGATGCGCTTCTCGAACGCGTCGCATCGCTCGTTGAAATCATCGACGTTCTGCAGTCAATTCGTGCGTCGCGTGATCCAAAGGACGACAAGTTCCTGGAGGCGGCGGTAAACGGGCGCGCAGACGTGATCGTGACCGGCGACAAGGATCTCCTCGATCTGAATCCGTTTCGCGGCATCGCAATCGTGACGCCCGCTGGCTACCTCGCTCGCGGAACGTAAACCAACGTCGCACGCTGGAACGTGCTTCGGTTCCGCCGCGACTCCGAACTGAATTGCACGTGAGATCGCGAACCGGTTCGCGCGCATGTGTTGCGCGCGGTGGAGGGGGCGATCGCCTCCAAATACCAGAACACCGGGCAGACCTGCGTGTGCGCCAACCGGATCTTCGTACAGGACGGCGTCTACGACGCGTTTGCGGCGAAACTGGCCGAGGCGGTCGCGACGCTGACGCCTGCGCCCGGCCTCGAGGCGGGTGCGACGCAGGGCCCGCTGATTGACGACCGTGCGGTGCAGAAGGTGGAAGAGCATATCGGCGATCGCTGTCGAAGGGCGCGCGCGTTGTGGCCGGCGGCCGGCGCCACGCGCTTGGCGGGCGTTTCTTCGAGCCGACCATCTTGGCCGAGGTCACGACGTCGATGCTGATCGCACGCGAGGAGACATTCGGCCCCGTCGCGCCGCTGTTCCGGTTTCAGACCGAGGCGGAAGCGATCGCGCTAGGCAACGACACGCCGTTCGGATTGGCGGCGTACTTCTACGGCCGCGATATCGGGCGCGTCTGGCGCGTGGCCGAAGCGCTCGAGTCGGGCATGGTGGGCATCAACACCGGCATCATCTCGACGGAGGTGGCGCCTTTCGGCGGCGTGAAGGAATCGGGCCTGGGGCGTGAAGGATCGAAGTACGGGATCGAAGAGTTCCTGGAGGTCAAGTACCTCTGCTTCGGCGGGATCTAGTCCAGGCCGCTCCCGCGCACCCGCCGGCTTGGCCATGTGACTCCGAACACACCCATGGGCCCACCCTCGATCCGTGCCGTTCTTGATGAAC
>Ga0326597_10003217_pt1 | contig 23762 bp, 20 predicted proteins | sample RVTome_12_FD_203789 | JGI IMG/M metagenome (GOLD analysis project Ga0326597, IMG submission 203789) | Soil microbial communities from uranium-contaminated site in the Upper Colorado River Basin, Wyoming, United States - RVT100D185 | ecosystem: Environmental > Terrestrial > Soil > Contaminated >... | reverse complement strand
CGGTCCTGCAAACTTGCAAGATGCTAACCAATCGACTCGGGCGAATCCCCACATCGCCCTCGCGTGACCAGCCCGAAGGGCTCGGTCATTCAACTGAGGAACGCTCCACGAATGCCCGTGGCGCCAGTACCGGGACCGTGGCAGACGACGCATCCAAGAGGGTGCGGTCCCCGGTGACCAGGATGCGCGCCGTGGGTGCGTCGCCATCGGCGGTGAGCAGCCCGGGGACGACCACCGCGGTGTCGATCACCCACGGCGCGCTCATCGGGTGCGGGCGGCGCGGGTCTCGAAGAGCGCAACCTCCAGCGCCTCGGCCTCGCCCAGTCGGCTCGCCTGGCGCGCCCGGGCCACGAGCTGTGCGGCGCTCTCCCGGGTCTTGACCCCATAGAATTGCAGGCTCTTCTCGATGATCTGCCCGAGGGTCTCGCCCCGCCGCGCGGTGGCCTCCTTCAGCGCCCGGTGGGTTTCGTCAGAGAGGGTGATGGTGAGCCGAGCCATGGGATCTCCCGAGAGGGGCGTGGAGGCACCGCACCACCGACCCATCGTAACACCTGCATGACGGCGAACGCCCTCGGTCGCACCCTCTCCCACGAGCCTCGCGGCCTTGGTGAGTTATGTGTCCTTCTAGGTTTGTCAGCCGTTAGCGATCGGCCTTCGGTCGTGGCGGCTTCAGGGACGGTGCGCCGCGCTGCGCTTGGCGCACCCTATGACTGTCCGTCGCTCGACGGCCCACACCCTCAGGCCGCGATCTGCTCGAAGGAGAAGTGCGGGATGTCGGCGCGCTCGCTGGCGTGCTCGACGGTGATGGCAACGATGCGGCCGTCCCGGTCCACATCGAGGAGGGTGTTTTCGTCCAGGTCCCGCGTCTCGGCGACTTCGGCCGCAGTGAACTCGATGAGCAGCGTATCCGTGTCCTGGAAATACTTGATCTTCATGGCCGATAGCTCCGGTCAAAGAATGCGTTATGGACGGTCTCACCATCCGAGAGGAGGACCACGCGCAGGTATCGACCACCCACCTCCACGATAGGCGCCCACCGTCGAATCCGACCATCCTCCTGAACCATCTCTTTTTCGGGCCGGTCGACAACTCGCTGGATCCATCCTAGCTGGATCGTGGCCCGGTCCGGCCGAGCCCACATCGCTTCGAAATACTTGGTGAACTTCACCTTACCTCCCAGTTCATCATCCGCCGACGGGGGCCGGAAGGCGATGGTGCCCTGCTTGCTGCACCAAGGCCATCACGTCCTCGCTTCTCCGAAGGTGACTCTCGGGTTACACGCGCGGCTTGCCGGCGGGACATCCTCATCCGGTTGCTTGTCGCCATCGCTATCGGCACCGGAAATCGACCGACCACAAGGCCCACGGCGATCCGGTTCTCGCGGTACTCGTGATGGACCTTGGTGAGCAGTGCGGGTTCGGGGGATCATGGCCCCTCGTGGCCTCGCCGCCGACAATCCGTGCTCCCCATGACAGCTCCCCGCTACCGCGCCGGCCAACGCGTACTTCTGCACCTTGCCTACCAGGGCACCGCCTACGCCGGCTGGCAGGTGCAGCCGGGACAGGTGACGGTGCAGGCGGCGGTGGAGGCGGTCTTGTCGCGGCTCTGTGATCGGCCGGTGCGGGTCCATGGGGCGGGGCGGACGGATGCCGGCGTACACGCCGAGGAGATGCCGGCGCACTTCGACCTGCCGCGGCCGTTTGCCGCCGAGGCCCTGGTGCGCGGGCTCAACGCCCTGCTGCCGGAGGACATCGTGGTGCGGCGGCTGGCGGCGGTGGACCACGACTTCCACGCGCGGTTCGCGGCGGTGGGGAAGCTCTACCGCTACCGGATCCTCAACCGCGCCGCGCCGCCGCTGTTCCGGCGCCGCTTTGTCCACTGGGAGCGGCTCGCGTTGGATCGGGCGGCGATGGCCGACGGCCTGGCGCCGATGGTGGGGGAGCACGACTTCTCCAGCCTGTGCGCCGCCGACGCCGATACCACGACCCGGGTGCGGCGGGTGGTGGCGGCGCAGTGGCGCGAGACCGGCGACGAGCTCCAGCTCTGGATCGCCGGCGACGGCTTCCTCAAGCACATGGTGCGGACCCTGGCCGGGACCCTCCTGGAGATCGGGCGCGGCCGGTTGCAAAGCTCGCAGATGGCCGCGATCCTCACCGCCCGCGACCGGCGGCAGGCCGGACCGACCGCCCCGGCCCACGGCCTCTGCCTGATGGGCGTGGCGTACCGACCGGAAGAAGTGGAGCAGTGGCGTGCAGATCTTGGTGACCAATGACGATGGCATCCACGCCCAGGGGCTATTCGTCCTGGCGTGGGCGATGCAGCGCCTCGGCGAGGTGCACGTGGTGGCGCCCCTGGTGGAGAAGAGCGCGGTGGGCCACGCCCTCACCCTGGTCGATCCCCTGCGGGTGGAGAAGGTGTTCCACGACGGCGTGCTGTTCGGCCACGCGGTGAACGGCACCCCGGCGGACTGCGTCAAGCTGGCGGTCAACGTCCTGCTCGAGACGCCGCCGGATCTGGTGGTCTCGGGGGTCAACCGCGGCGCCAACACCGGCCACAACATCATCTACTCAGGCACCGTCTCCGCCGCCACCGAGGGGGCGATCCTCTCCATCCCGTCGCTGGCCGTCTCCCTGGAGTGGCAGGAGAAGTCGGACTTCCAGCCGGCGGCAGAGGTGGCGGTCGCGGTGGCGCGCAAGGTGGTCGACCACGGCCTGCCGGAGGGGGTACTTCTCAACGTCAACGTCCCGGCCGTGCCGCGCGAGCAGATCCGCGGGTTCCGGATCACCGAGCAGGGCAAGGGACGGTTCGTGGAGTTCTTCGAGGAACGCATCGACCCGCGCGGCAACGCCTACTACTGGCAGACCGGCGAGACCCACATCCCGGAGTCGGCGGCCGACGTGGACGACGCCGCCCTCGCCGACGGCTACGTCTCCATCACCCCGATCCACTACGACCTCACCGCGCGCCACTTTCTGCGCGAGTTGGCGGGGTGGGGGTGGGGACAATAGCCGTTAGCGGTCAGCTTTCAGCGATCGCCGTTGGGTGACGAGCGACATGACGTCAGTCACCGCACACCCAAGAATGCCAGCGGCACAGCCGCTGTCCCTTGCCGACTCGATGCGGCTGGTAACGGGTGGATCCTACAGCGCACGCTCTCCCCTCGGCGCTCTCGTCCTCCCGCCACCTGGGGCCAAGATAGAGTGTTTCACACTTCCCGTATCCGGCCAGCCGCCGACCGCGCTTGGCCTTCCAGGCCAAAGGTCAGACAGAGATCAGAACGGCGCGTCTCACGCTAGCGTCCCGCGGCGGGCGGGCGCCTAGGTTACGACCCAATGAGCTTGCGGGATTCATTCTGACATGGGCGTTACGGCGACCGATCCTGCCCCCAGTAACAGCAGCCGCTCGCCGTTCAAGGGTGGACAGTCTGGGTATCGGCGCGTGGCGAGAAGCCTATTGGATTTCCATAGTCTGACCAGGCTCTGGAGGCCTTCTTCGTTGGTCACGACATCCGTTACCTGCCCGGATCGAATCGCGGCTTGCATGTCATCAAGCGATTCTACTCGGCGAACCGGCGGATCCACGTAGTAGACCACCGGGTGCTCCCCTAAACCGAACACCGTTACATGCGCCCGATCGCCAACCTGCAAGCGGGCTTCACGACCAAAACGGGCGATAGGCAACCGACTATCTCTCCCGGGAGAAAGCCAGCCGGCGATCGCGACCTGGCAACCGACGAAGATTGCTCCGGCTGTCCCCAAGGCCAACATGAGGCGTCGTTTCGCCAGCAAGAGGACTGCCACTGGACCGCTGACCCCAACGACGACGGCCAACGCCACGCCCACTGACGACAGATACGGCCAGCGTTGGATGATGACGATCAGGGCGGCGACGGCGACTAGCCAGCAGGCGACTGACGTGATCCATACGGCACGCCTCCCGATGGTGGCGACGGCGACATGCAGGTTACGCAGGAAATCGGCCACCGTCCGCCCCAGGACGAGTGCCAGCCCCGGCAACGCGGCCATGATGTAGTGGTGGTGCTTGTTGGCCGAGGCGGTCACGAGGACGAATTGCGTGACGAACCAGACCCATAAGAACCGCTCGTGCCGGTCGCCGTCTCGCCATGCACGTCGCCAGCTCTCCGGGATCGCCAGCCATAGCAGTGGCGACCAGGGCAGCATCTCCATCAGCGTCGCGGGTCCAAAGAACCAGAACGGATCGTGGCCCTTGGCGCCCAACACGCGGCCCACGGTCTGAGACTGCCATGTCTCCCATGCCGCGGGGACACGGTCCAACACCAGCCACGGCCAGACGATCACACACGCGGCGAGCACGAGTAGCCCCAGTGGATTCACCAGCCCCAGCAACGCACGGTACTCCCGCTGCACGACGAAGTGGACCACGCAGACCGACAAGATCATGATCGGTCCGTAGTGAAACTTAGCCAGCCAGGAGACCCCCACGAGCGCCAGCACGACGGCCCAGCGCACGAAAGACTGGCGCCGCGGCTCGTCCGCCGGATGCTGAGCGATGAGGAATAGGGCCGTCGTGGTCAGCAGGCACAGCAGCATGTCCACTTCGGCCTTGTGAGAGAAGTTGAGCACGTAGACCCACGTGAGCTGCACCAACGCAGCCCCAACCCGGCCCAACGGCCGTACCACCGGGTGCCCCACCAGCCAATCAAGACGCCCAACAACAATGCGGAGGTCGCGAATGGCAACCGAGCCGTCCATTCGGCGTCCTCACCGAAGAGCCAGCTCGTGGCCGCCGCAGACCAGTAGCCCAGGGGCGGCTTGTTCAGCCTCGGTAGACCACCGAAGCGCGGCACGATCCAGTCGCCGGTCGCCCGCATCTCGCGGGCCGCGACCGCCACGAACGCCTCGTGCTGGGTCAGGGTCCGGTAGCCACCGAGGTTGTAGAAGGTCGCGACCCAACCCACCAGGATCACGCCGGCCAGGGCAAGCCACCACTGGTGTGGCGGGAAATGGTTCACTCGATGGCCTCGCTCATCCGCCCCGACGTCCCGCTGAACCGAGGGAACGTGATGGTGGCCATTTGCCACGTCATCCACGTCCGTCAGGTTTGACAGGCCCGCGACCCTCGGGAATACGCGGATCACCGATGCGCGTTGCCGCTCGCCACCGTGATGCTGGCGCGCGTGAAGGTGCACGACCGATTTGAGAACCAACCGTCGCCGTCGCCACGGCCATCCTTCCTCCTGGTGGGTCTTATGCCTACCACTACCAGGTGGCATTCTACCTACGCGCGTATCTTTCAAGTCGCCCCCGACTTGAGCAAGCGCGAATCGTCCATCTGCCAGCAACCGACGTCTATGTCCGACGCGACCTTCGCTCCCGGAAACCCAGCACCCCTTCGAACGTAGGCGGAATGGCTCTTGCCCACGATCTGCGGACTTGGCAGGTACCCCGTTCAACGATTCCGGCTGCTTTCTCGTCCCCTCTCTCTCGCTTTCGCTTGAGCCGAGACCTATGAGCCAAGAGTCTATGAGCGTCGTGGATCCCACCGAGCCCGAGTCATCTACTCCCGGCCGGGGACTTCCCTCCTGGCTGGCCCCGCTGAGCCTGGTGGGGTTGCTCCTGCTCCTCGCCCTGCCGGCGATCGACCGGCCGGTGCACAACACCATGGAGGCGATGCGCATCGCGTGCGCGCAGAGCTTCGCGCGCGGCGATGGCTGGCTCATCCCCAACCTCTGGGGGACGCCTTACATCACCAAGCCGCCCCTCTTCCCCTGGCTGATCGTGGGGTTCTCCAAGGTGCTCGGTGGGGTCGACGAGGTGAGCGCCCGGCTCACCGTCACCCTCTTCAGCTCGGCCGCCCTCGTCGCCCTCTGGGCGCTCCTGCGGCCGTGGGTCGGCACCGCCACCGCCTGGCTCGCCTGCGTCATCCTCGCGACCAGCTACGACTTCGCCCACTGGGTCGGCTACGCGCAGATCGATCTTCTCTTGATGGTTGCGATCGCTCTCGCCCTGTGGTGCCTCTTCCTCGGCCACCGGCGGCCGGCGCAGCGCCGCATCGCCTTCGCGGCCACCCACCTCCTGGGCAGCGTCGCCTTTTTCCTGAAGGGCCCGGTGGCGGTGCCCATCCTACTGGCCGTCCTCCTCCCCTTCCTCGTATGGCGCCGCGAGCCCGGCGAGGCCACCGACCTCCTCCTCTCGCCGGGGGTGCTCTTCTGGCTCGCGCCCGCTGCCTGGTATGGCGCCGTCTTTCTCCTTTCCCCCAGCCAGTCCTCGGGCCTGGCCGTGGAGTTCACCCAGCGGATCACCGGACGGCTCGGCCACGAGCCGCCCCTCTGGTACCTGAACAGCCTGGCCACCCACTTTTTTCCCTGGGGGCTCCTCCTCCCCCTGACGGCGGTGGCGGCCTGGCGACAGGACCGCGATGTCGCCCGCTTCGCGACCCTCTGGGGCGTCGCCCTGTTCATCCTCTTCTCCATCGCCGTCCAGAAGATGCACCGCTACCTGCTGCCGATCTACCCGGCCCTGGCGGTCATCACCGCCCTCGGCCTGGCCAACCGCCGCCGGTGGGTCGAGCGCTCCCTCGCTGCGGCCGGTGGCGTGACCGCCCTCGTCGCGCTGATCGCCTGCACCGGGGTGGCGACCGCCAGCCGGTGGCTCCCTTCGGACAAGGGGGGCGACAACCGCGCCTACCTCATGACCATCCTCGACACCCACACCCCGCTGCTCCTCTTCGCCTTCGCCACCCTCGCCGCGGCGGGCATTGCGGCAGCGATTCTCGCATGGCGGGGACGGGGACCGGTCGCGGCGGCGATCCTGGCCCTCGCCCTGGGACTCGTTCAGGGCCCCGGCTACTGGCGGATCCAGGCGCTGCCCCACACCGATGTGCGCGGCCCATTGCGCCAGGTCCGCGAGATCGTCGGGGCGGACGCCCCCCTGGCCAAGTACGGCTGGGAGGGGCGCGACCATGAGGCGATCGCCCTCTACCTGGAGCGCTTCCCGCAGGAGCCGTCGGGACCCGCGGAGCTGGCCACCTTCGCCGCCACTCCCGGCGGCTACGTGCTGGTCCCCCGTACGGCGTGGCAGGAAATCGCCGGCGACTACCCGCAGGCGACCGAGATGCTGCGCTTCCTCTACCAGCGGCCGAAGATCGCGCTGGAAGAGATCCTCCTCATCTCCCTCGGGGATGGGCGAATGCCTCCCCGTTAGCCGTCTGTCGGACTTTACCCTCGGGGGGCGTAAGATACGGCCATGAGCCGCTTCGTCGAAGCGAGCCGTGACCAGCCCTTTTTGTTGCCACCGGATCGCCGGGAGTGGGTGCCCGAGGATGACCTGGCGCACGTTGTGTTGGCGGCAGTGGAGCGTGTGGACCCGCGCCATTTCCGGGTCCACGAGCGAGGCAGTGGCTCGCCGCAATACCCGCCGCGGCGGATGCGGGCCTGCACAAAAGCGTGCGGTACGACCGGGCGGGAGGGCGGGTGACCCAGCGGCAAGGCGAGCTCGCCGAGTGGCTGGCGCAAGCGGCGGCGACCGATGTGGGCGGCGCGGGGGACCCGCAGGCCTTGCCGGCTTTAGATCGCCCGGCGCGAGGCGCTGCGGGCGAAGCTGGTGGCGGCACGAAGCCGTCGGGAGGCACAGGCGGCGAATCGTGCGGCCGCCGAGCAGGCCGAGTACGAGGCCAAGGTGCAGGCGCGCGACGTGCGTTCTGCCCGGGCCCAGGGCCAGCATCCGAAACATCCTTCCGCGACGCCCCCTGAGACCCTGTTTTCCGCGAGCTCTCGACACCATGTTCCGGCGATTACGCCGTCTCTTGATGGCTAGCCTACTGCTCACCGCCAACGCCGCGGCCGCCACCGACGACCCGGGGGGATTCCGGGGCTTTCGCTGGAGCGACCCGGCGTCCGGGTTCGAGTTGCGGTCCACGGGCCGGGCCATGGTCGACTACCGCCACTTCGATCACGACGAGGTCGCCGACACCTTCACCTTCCGCCGGGTGCGGTTCGGCTTCGCCACCACGCTGTTTGAGGACTTCGCCCTGCGGGTGGAGATCGACGCCACGGGCGACGCCACCCTCGCCGATGGCTACGTCGACTATCACCACAGCGACGGGGTGCAGCTGCGCGCCGGCCAGTTCAAGGTGCCGTTCAGCCTGGATGAGCTCACCTCGTCCCTGTTCTTCGACCTACAGGAACGCTCCCTGCTCACCAATCTGGCCCACAACCGCGACCGCGGGGTGATGGTCTACGGCCGGCCCCGGCCGTGGCTCACCTACGCCCTCGGGGTGTTCAACGGCGCCGGCGTCAACGTGAACGACACGGAGCCGACCGACGAGGGCAAGGACGTGGCGGCGCGCCTCACCGCCAACCTGGCCTCGCCGCTCGGCCTGGGCGATGCGGTTCTGCATCTGGGGGTTGCCGCCACGGCCGGCGACCAGCCGGCCGGCGCCCCGGAGAGCGGTACCACCGCGGCCCGCGGCATCCCCTTCTTTGCGCCGGACGACACCACCGCGAGCTTCGACCGGCGCCGCCTCGGCCTGGAGCTGGCCGCGGCCCGGGGCCCGGTGAAGGTGCAGGCGGAGTGGGCTCGCGAGTCCCTCGACGGGGACGACATGGACACGGACATCGACGCGGCCTACGTCGCCCTCTCGTGGTGGGTCACCGGCGAGTCGTTCGCCGCCGCCTACACCCCGGACGGCTTCGGCCGCATCCATCCGGGCCGGCCCTACTCCCGCAGGGACGGCGGGATCGGCGCGGTGGCGGTGAGCGCGCGGCTGAGCCACTTCGACGCCGCCGGCTTCCCGACCGTCTCCGGCCAGAGCCGCAAGGCGACCGAGGCGAGCGTCGGCGCGGTGTGGGTCCTCCATCCCAACGTGCGCCTCGTCACCACCTACTTCCGCACCGAATTCGACGAGCCGGTGACCGCCGGGGACGGCACCATCGACCATGAAAACGCGGTGGCGGCGCGGGTGCAGATCGACATCTGAGGGGGTGGGGGGGGCAGGAGAGGAGGAAAAACACAGAAAACACTGCTTACCCCCCTAGCTCATGAGAACCCGATACGGTTCGGCGAGCTGGGAATACGAAAGCACGAAATCGAGGAAGACACGAAAAGGCTGTCGAGGGGTCTTTCGTGCTTTCCAAATTTTCGTGTCTTCGTGTTCCGTCGGTGTGGCTCCGTTGGTCGAAGATGCGCGAAAGGGAAAGACAGCCAGAAAAATGGCTGGCCGCCCCGCGGCCAGCCATCTCCGCAACCCCCACCCCTCAATCCCCACCCCCGTCCTCAAACGCCCACCGGCCGACCCGGTCCGGGGCATCGAGGGCCGCGGCGAGGCGTTCGAGGTACTCGGCGCGCGACATCGCCACCGCGCCGAGGGTGGCGAGGTGGGGCGTGGGGAGCTGGCAGTCGATGAAGTGGAACCCCCAGGCCGCCACCTGCCGGGCGAGGTGGACGACGGCGACCTTCGAGGCGTCCGGGGCGCGGCTGAACATGGACTCGCCGAAGAAGGCGCGACCCAGGGAGATGCCGTAGAGGCCGCCGGCCAGGTCGTCGCCGAGCCAGCACTCCACGGAGTGGGCGACGCCGCGACGGTGCAGATCGCCATACGCCTCCACCATGGAGGTGACGATCCACGTGCCGCCGTCCGGGTCGCCACGACGGGGCGCGGCGCACCCCTCCACCACCTCCCGAAAGTGGGTGTCGAGGGTGACGCGGAAGCCACCGTTGCGCAGCCGCTTGGCCAGGCTGCGGGTGATGCGCAGGCCGTCGGGAAAGAGCACGGCGCGCGGTTCCGGCGACCACCACAGGATCGGCTGGTCGTCGTTGAACCACGGGAAAATCCCGCGCCGGTAGGCGGCAAGCAGCCGTTCGGCGCGCAGGTCCCCACCGACCGCCAGCAGCCCCTCCGGCGAGGCGAGGCGCGGGTCCGGGAAGCGAAAGTCCGGGGTGTCCTGGGTGAGGAAAAACATACTCGGAGACTATGGTACTCAAATTCGTGGCCGAGCAAGCGGGACCAAAAGCCCTGATCACCAGCGGGGACGGGATGGAGTCGACCGCTTTCTTTACCGCGGAGGACGCGGAGAGACGCAGAGGGCTTCAGCCTCCGCGTACCTCAGCGTCCTTTGCGGTAAACCCGACCCGGACGTCGTGTGTGTGTGCGGTCGCAGCGCGGCGAATGCAGTGGCCAGTCGCAGCGCAGCGGTCGGCAATCTATATAAGGAAAGCAAGAAAGGGGCAGGAAGGCAGGAATGGTCACCCCCGGCCCCGGCGCTCGCCACGCCCCTTCCTGCCTTCCTGAACTTCCTGCCTTCCTAAGAGGAAACTCGCGAATCGCGCCGCGCTGCCTCGCGCGGGCTAGGAAGCCGACACTGATGGCTATTGGGTTGTGCTTGCCTCGTCGTCGCCCGTGGGGTGAGATGCGCGATTCGCCGTCCGTGCCCACCGGAGCCTGTCATGCGCTTCACCCGCTACCTGCTCAACACCGTCCGCGAGACGCCATCCGAGGCCGAGGTCGTCAGCCATCGCCTGATGCTGCGCGCGTGCATGATCCACAAGGTCGCCGCGGGCATCTACTCCTACCTTCCGCTGGGCCTGCGCACCATGAAGCGGATCTCGGACATCGTCCGGGAGGAGATGGATGCGGTCGGCGCCCAGGAGCTGCTGATGCCGGCGGTGCAACCGGCCGAGCTATGGCAAGAGAGCGGCCGCTGGGGGAAGTACGGCAAGGAGCTGCTGCGTCTCCAGGATCGCCATGCGCGGGAGTTTTGCCTCGGACCGACCCACGAGGAGGTGATCACCGACATCGTGCGTAGCCAGATTCGCTCGTGGCGGCAATTGCCGGTGAACCTCTACCAGATCCAGTCCAAGTTCCGGGACGAGATCCGGCCGCGCTTCGGCCTGATGCGCGGCCGCGAGTTCATGATGAAGGACGCCTACTCGTTCCACCGCGACGACGGCGACGCCTCGGCCACCTACGAGCGGATGCACCAGGCCTACTCCAACATCTTCCAGCGCTGTGGGCTGCGCTTCCGGGCGGTCGAGGCGGACTCGGGGGCCATCGGCGGCGCCTTCTCCCACGAGTTCATGGTGCTCGCGGAGAGCGGTGAGGATGGGATCCTCTCCTGCAACGCGTGCGACTACGCCGCCAACCAGGAGAAGGCCACGGCGCGTCAGCTCGAGGCGGCGGCGGCCACGGAGGCACCGGCCTGTGAGCGAGTCGCCACGCCGGGCAAGACTGCCGTGGACGAGGTCGCCGCCTTCCTCGGCGTCGCGACGAGCGCCCTGGCCAAGACCCTCATCTACCGCGCCGGCGACCGGTTGGTCGCAGTGCTGGTACGCGGCGACCACGCGGTGAACGAGATCAAGCTCGGCCATGCCCTGGGCGCCGCGGAGCTCGCCCTGGCGAGCGATGCGGAGGTGCAGCAGGCGACGTCCGCGCCGTGCGGCTTCGCCGGGCCGGTGGGATTGACCGGGGTGGAGATCTGGGCCGACCACGCGGTAGCGGCCATGACCAGCGCCGTGGTGGGGGCCAACGCGGCGGAGACCCACCTGCGTGGCGTGCAACCCGGTCGCGACTTCGCCATCGACCGGGTCGCGGACCTGCGCAACGCCGAGGACGGCGACGCCTGCCCGCGCTGCGCCGGTATCCTGCAGGTCACCCGTGGCATCGAGGTGGGCCACATCTTCAAGCTCGGCACCCAGTACTCGGAGGCCATGGGGGCCACCTACCTGAACGAGGAGAGTAAGGCGGTGCCGATCGTCATGGGGTGCTACGGCATCGGCATCGGCCGCACCATGGCCGCGAGCATCGAGCAGAACAACGACGCCGACGGCATCATCTGGCCGGCGCCCATCGCCCCCTTCCCCATCGAGATCCTGCTCGTGCGCGAGGACGACGCGGCCTCACAGCGGGTGGCCGCGGAGCTGGAGGAGACCCTCACCCGCGCCGGCCTGGAACCCCTGATGGACGACCGCAAGGAGCGGCCCGGGGTGAAGTTCAAGGATGCCGACCTCCTCGGCCTGCCGTACTGCGTCACCATCGGCCCGCGCGGTCTCGCGGAGGGCAAGGTGGAGGTGAAGGAGCGGCGCACCGGCGAACGGCGCGACGTCGCAGTGACCGACGCGGCGGCGTGGCTCACGACGCGGCTCGCCGTGGAGCTGGCGGGCCCGCGGTAGGAGCCGAATCCCTTCGGCGATTCCGGCCTGCAAGGGCCGGCCGCGCGGATGGCACGGGTCGCCGGTACAAGCGGCTCCTACCCTCGACGAGGACAGGCGAAAAGATGCGGGCGGTTGCGCGAGCGCAGCAGTCTATGGTGAAAAATGCGGGCTAGGCGGCTCGGGTCGCATCGCCCCCGCGACGGATCACCCCAACGAGAACCCGGAGAGAGCACCATGGCGGCATTTCAATTGCGGATCCTGTTCACCAGCGATGACGTGCAGATCAACGCGGCGGCCGAGGTCCTCGCCGCGCACACGGGCCAGAGCCCGGACGTGACGCAGGAGGCGGTCCGCAACGTCATCGACGGGGAGCTCCGGATCTTCGAGTTTCCGGATGAGGCCTCCGCCCAGGCGTGCGCCGAGACCGTCAACCGGCTCGGCCTCGTCACCAAGGTGACGCCGAAACGCTGACGGGTGGCGCGGGGTACGAAGCTCCGCACGAGCGCGGGGCCGGCGTGGCGTCCCTCTCCATACCAGGCGCGCGTGCGCCGGCGCGATGACGAGCGCCACGCAGGGGACGGATGCGGCCGCGGTGGCTCCGCAAGGAGGCGGCCGTGGATCGCGAACGCCACCCCTGCTGGACCCGGCAGCCACGGCCTGCCGCGGCTCCACGTTCCGCCGATAACGACCCGGTTCATCGGGGCCGATCCGGTATTTCTGTGACTCGGGGGATCGGCCGATGAGCAACCCTACCGATGAAGGTCGTCCCTGCCCTGCCGAATTTCTGCACCCTCCACGCCATGCACGCGGCCTTGACCGCGGTGGTGGTCGCCGGCATCGGCTACCAGTGGCATCTCACCACACGTCTCGCAACGGTGCACGAGCCCCTGTTGAACGCGGTCGCCGCCATCACTCTCCATGCCACCAACGCCCATCTCGCCTGTGATGAAGCGATCGCGGGGGAGCGCGACGAGGGGGAGGCCGCATGGGATCACCTCGACATCGCCGCGGGGTACGCGCGCGTGCTCCTCCACGGGGGGGTCTACCAGGAGCTGAGGGTGGCGCAGCTCACCGACCCGGTGGCGAGGGAACGGGTGGAACAGGCCTCGGTCCGGCTCGGGGAGCTCCGCGCGCTCCTCGGCCGACGGCTGGCAGGCACCTCCGAAACCGGTTCCGATCGCGGCCGTGAGCCACAGCTAGACACCGCCTTCCACAAGGCCTTCTACAGCCTGCTTGCCGGGATCAGCGAGGCAGGAGATCGGTTGCGCGAGATCATGGGACGCGAGAAGGCGGCGCTGCTCCGCACCCAGACCGGTTTCTTGATCGGCTGGCTGATCGCCGCCACGGTGGGGGCATATGTGCTCTGGTTGTTGGGGCGACGGAATGCCGAGGCCTTCGCCGCGATCCGCCGCGCCGAGGCGGAGATGCGCCGGTTGGTGCGCGGGGTCGAGTCCACGGTCGAGGCGATCACCATGACCGACGCGACAGGCGACATCTTTTACGTCAACCCGGCGTTCACCGCGCTGACCGGCTACGGACCACACGAGGTGCGCGGAAAGAACCCGCGCCTGCTCAAGAGTGGCCTTCACCCGAAGCGCTTCTACAAGGATCTCTGGTCCACGATCCTGCACGGTGACGTGTGGTCGGGCGAGATCACCAACCGCCGCAAGGACGGCTCGTTATACGACGCGGCGGTCACGATCGCCCCGGTGATGGATAACGACGGGGTAACGGAAGGCTTCGTCGCGCTCCAGGCCGACATCACGGAGCGCAAGCGGACCGAGGAGGCCTTGCGGCGCCTGACCGAGGTATTGCAGGGCCAGGCCGACGAACTCAGGCGGTCCAACGAGGAGCTGGAGCAATTCGCCTACGTCGCCTCGCACGACCTCCAGGAGCCCCTGCGCATGGTCGCCAGCTTCACTCAACTCCTGGAACAGCGCTACGGCGAGCGCCTCGACGAGGACGGCCGGGAGTTCATCGCCTACGCAGTCGACGGGACCCACCGCATGCAGGCCTTGATCCACGCCCTCCTGGAGTTTTCCCGGGTCGGAAGCCGCGGTACGTCCCGCGCATCGGTGGACATGCAGGAGGTGTTCGACGGCGTGCTCGCCGACCTCCGATCGGCCATCGCCGAGAGCGGCGCGAGCGTCACCGCCACGCCGCTGCCGGTCGTCACGGGGGATGCCGTCCAGCTCGGGCAGCTTCTCCAGAACCTGGTAGGCAACGCCGTCAAGTTCCGTAGTGAACGCGCGGTCGAGGTCCACGTCTTCGGGGAGCAGCACGGCGGGGAGTGGCATTTCGCGGTTCACGACAACGGCATCGGCATTGACCCCCGGTATGCCGACCGGATCTTCGTCATCTTTCAGCGCCTCCATACCCGAGATCGCTACCCGGGGACCGGCATCGGCCTGGCGCTCTGCAAGAGGATCGTGCAGTACCACGGTGGGCGTATCTGGGTAGAGTCGCAGCCAGACCAGGGGGCAACGTTTCACTTCACGCTGCCCGTGATGATACCGGCTGCCTCGGCGACGCGCGCGCTCACCCTGGACGGGGTCACGCTGACGGGCGCCGCGGGGCCGCCAACCACGGCATGATCCGTAATCCTCGCACCACGGCACACCACTGGCTGCCGCCGCCGGGCGCGTGCAGAGTCATCACAGGAGCCGCCCTGCGCCACGACCCCGTCTCGCTCTCTTCGAGACCGGACAGCCGGCAAGACCCCTCTCGGCAGGCCACGGGAACGGCGCGCGCTGTGTGACCACGCCCCGTGGCCGGCGTCCAAGGGTCATCGGGATCATCAATTACGCCGATCCATATACCTCGCGAGAGGTGGTGCCCCGAGAAACGGAGTCCCATGGCGCAGCGCGGCAAAGCCGTCCAGATCTTGCTGGTGGAGGACAACCCTGGTGACGTCCGTCTCACCCAGGAGGCGCTGAAGGCGATCACGCTGGCCAACGAGCTCCACGTCGTCCGGGACGGCGTGGAGGCGATCGACTACCTGCGCAGGGACGGCCAGTACGCCGCGGCCACTCGCCCGGATTTAATTCTGCTCGACCTCAACCTGCCGAAAAAGAACGGTCGCGAGGTCCTGAAGGAAATCAAGCGTGATGCGGCGCTGTGTCGCATCCCTGTGGTCGTCCTGACCACGTCGCAGGCGAAGGACGACATCGTCCGGAGCTACGACCTGCACGCCAACAGCTATATCGCCAAGCCAGTGGATCTGGACCACTTTCACCGTATCGTCCAGACCATCGGCCGTTATTGGTTCTCGATCGTCAGCCTTCCGCCGGCGTGACGTGGGGTAGAAGGTGTGGCCACCGTCAGCCCCGGTCGCGGGCAATCCGTATAGCCAATTTGTTGCTCATCAGCGGTGGATTTTCACCGATCAGAGACACATGGGCGACTGCCACGCGAACATCCTTTTGATCGAGGACAACCCGGGCGACGTCTTGCTCCTCCGCGCTCTGCTGGAGGAGGTGAACGGCGATACGTTCACCGTCATCCACGTAGATCACCTCGCAGCCGGGCTAACCCGTCTCGCTGAGGCGGGGATCGACATCGTCCTGCAAGACCTGACCCTCCCCGATGGCAACGGGCTGGAGATCCTCCGTACCCTGCGGCACCAGGCGGCCAAGGTCCCGATCGTCGTCCTGACCGGCCTCGACGACGAGGCGCTGGCCTTGCAGGCGGTGCAGGAGGGGGCACAGGACTACCTGGTCAAGGGGAGTATGAACGGTCATGCCCTGGCCCGCTGTATCCGCTACGCCATCGAGCGCGAACGACTACGCACCGAGTTGGAGGAGGCCCGTGACCAGGCGCTGGAGGCGGCACGCCTCAAGTCCGAGTTCCTCGCCAACATCTCCCACGAGTTACGGACGCCGCTCACGGCGATCCTCGGGTTCTCCTCCCTCCTGCGGCGCAATCATCGCGGCACCTGCGACGTCCGCCAGCTCAACCATCTGGAACGCATCCACCAGAACGGCCAGCACCTGTTAGCCATGATCAACGATCTCCTCGACCTGTCCAAGATCGAGGCGGGCAAGGTTTCGATTTCCCTGGAGCAGGTCCGCCCCGGAGCGGTCATCGAGCAGGTGGTCGACACCCTCCTGCCCCTGGCCGCGGAGCAAGACATCGACCTGGAGGAGATCGTCGACGAGCGGCTGCCGACCTTCCAGAGCGATCCGATACGGTTGCATCAAATCCTCCTGAACCTCGGGAGCAACGCGATCAAATTTACCCATCACGGTGGCGTCATTCTCGAAGTTCGGCAAGAGGGCCACGCAATGGTGTTCCTGGTCCGCGACACTGGCATCGGCATCCCGGCGGAGGCACTGGAGACCATCTTCGACGAGTTCCGGCAGGTCGACGGCTCGATCACCCGCGAGTACTCCGGCACCGGCCTCGGCCTCTCGGTTTCGCGGCAGCTCGCACGCCTGCTGGGCGGCGACATCGAGGTCTTCAGCCGCGAGGGTGAGGGCTCCACCTTCACCCTGCGCCTCCCACTGGCCGCCGCGGAGCCCACGGCCACGAACCCATCCGCCCGTCGACGTCAGGTGCCCGTGTGACGGCGGCCACACCCCACGTCCTGGTGGTCGACGACCGGGTCGAGAACCGGGAGTTGATCGAGGCCATCCTGGAAGACGAGGGATGTCGCATCACTGCGGCGTCCACCGGCCGGCAGGGGCTGGACCTCGCCCTCGGCGACCCGCCGGACGCCATCCTGCTCGACGTGGCGATGCCCGATATCGACGGCTTCGCCGTCTGCCGCCAGCTGCAACAGCACGTCGAGACGGCCCTCGTCCCGGTGATCTTCGTCAGCGCCCAGGTCCTCGACAAGGCGAGCGTCTGCCGCGGTCTCACCCTCGGCGCCATCGACTACATCACCAAGCCGTTCGACCCCGACGAGCTGGCGGCGCGGGTCCGCAACGCCCTGCGCCTGAAGGCTCAGAACGAGCGGTTGCGGCTCATGGCCCTCACCGATCCCCTCACCGGCCTGGGGAACCGACACACCATCAACAATCGTTTGAAAGGCTGTCTGGCCCGCTGGCGCCGCCGGAACGAACCGTTCGGCCTGTTGATGATCGATGTCGACCACTTTAAACGGGTCAACGATACCCACGGCCACGAGATGGGCGATCAAGTATTGCAGCGCCTAGCGGATCTCTTCCGTGAGATGGCCCGAGCCGAGGATACGGTGGGGCGCCTCGGTGGGGAGGAATTCGTTATCCTCGTCGATCACGCCGGGCGGCAGGAAGCGGTACAGGCGGCGGAGCGCCTGCGCCGCCGCGCCGAGCTCCTCGCCGTCCCGGCGCCGGCGGGCACACAGATTAATTTCACCATCTCCATCGGGGTGGTGAGCAGCGCCGACCTCGAACCCAATGCCGCGGGCAAGGGGGTTCTACGCTACGCGGACGGCGCCCTCTATGTGGCCAAGGAGACCGGACGCAACCGGGTCATCTACTATCCTGACCTGTCAGCCGCGCAGGTACTCACCGCCGCCGCCGCGGATGCCCATCCGATGACCCGGGTGTGACGCCTGGCGCTACCCGATCTCCTCGATAAGGCCGTGGTGCAGGCGCAGACGGCGACGAGCGGTCGCCGCAAATTCGGTGTTGTGAGTGACGTAGACGAGGGTCGTGCCAAGCTCGGCGTTGAGGGTCAGAAGGAGGTCGTGGACCGCCATCGCGGTATCCTCATCGAGGTTGCCGGTCGGCTCGTCCGAGAGGAGGATCCCCGGTCGGCAGGCGAGCGCGCGGGCGATCGCCACCCGTTGCTGCTCGCCCCCCGAGAGCTCCCCGGGCCGGTGCTCGACGCGGGGGCCGAGCCCCACCCGTTGCAGAAGTTCCTGCGCCCGCGCCTCGGCCTCCGGCCGCCCCGTCCCCCGGAGAAGCTGCGGCAGCACCACGTTCTCCACGGCGGTGAAGTCCGAGAGCAGATGGTGGAACTGGAAGACGAAGCCAATCTCCCGGTTGCGGATTGCCGCGCGACGGCCGTCGCTCAGGCCGAACAGCTCATCGTCGCCGATCCACACCTGCCCGGTCGTGGGCCGCTCCAACCCGCCGAGGCAATGCAGCAGGGTGCTCTTGCCCACGCCCGACACCCCTACGATCGAGACACATTCCCCCGCCTCGATCGCCACATCCACCCCGGCGAGGACCGACACGGACGCGCCGTCACGATCGAAGGTCTTACAGAGATTTTCGGCACGCAGGGAGGCCACAGCGGGCCACGTTCTACGCATCCCCCCACGGAGTGTCAAACCCGCACGTGGCGGCGAGCACAGCGACTCGTTACCGCGCCCTCTAAGGAATGCAGGAAAGGGGCAGGAAGGCAGGAAGGGTTATCCCGGCCCGGCCCGCCGCCTCCCCAATTCCTGCCTTCCTGAAATTCCGACCTTCCTTTAGATGAGAGTTCAGCAAACTCGGGTCCGGCGGCCTGAGCGGCCGTGGCAATGGGGAATCCGGGCCAGCGGCCCGTTGCTTGACTGGCGGGTGCCGACGAACCGATGATCTATCCTTGAGGAACGGACACAAATCATTGAAATCAATGAATCCACTTGAAATCGAGGCGCGGGAGCAAGCGATCATGCGGGCGATTGTCCAGGACTACATCGCCACCGCCGTACCGGTCGGTTCCCGGGCGATCGTCCGCCGTCACGGCCTGAAGATGAGCGCCGCCACGGTACGCAACGTGATGGCCGATCTCTCGGACCTGGGGTTGATCACCCAACCCCACTCCTCTGCGGGCCGGGTCCCCACCGACCTGGGCTACCGGTTCTACGTCGACTCCCTGCTGACCACCCAGGTCCCCACACCCGCCGAACGGGAGCTCATCGGCGGCGGTACCGACGACGGGAACATCACCACGCTGCTCGCCAATTCCTCGCGGGTGCTCTCGGGCCTCACCCAGCACGTCGGCATGGTGACGGCCCCCTTTCTGGGGAATCCGATCTTCAAGCACATCGAGTTCGTCCCCCTCGGCGGCCGGCGCATCCTTGCCATCCTGGTGAGCCGTTCCAATTATGTGCAGAATCGTGTCTTTCGCCTCGATCACGACCTCTCCGAACACGAGCTCCAGCGCATCTCACGCTACCTGAACGACAAGCTCGAAGGGCTCACCCTCCGTGAAATCCGCGAAAATGCCGCTCGTGAGTTACGTACGAACAAAGAGGTCTATTACCAGCTCCTCATGGAGGCGGTGCGCCAGGACCATCTCTCGTCCGACGATGCCGCGCAGTTCCTGTTCGTGGAGGGGAGGAGCTCACTCCTGGAGTTGCCGGAGTTCGAGGACATCGAGCAGGCGCGGCAGCTCTTGCGCACCCTCGATGAGAGTCACACCCTCCTCAAGGTGTTGGACGAGGTCGCGGAAGCGGATGGCGTGCAGGTCTACATCGGCACCGAGACTCACCTCGGCGAACAGCTCGATTGCAGCGTGGTGGCCGTCAAGTACGGCGTCGAAGGGCGGGTCCTGGGGGCGATCGGCGTGATCGGCCCGCGCCGCATGGACTACTCCCGGGTCATCTCCCTCGTGCAATACACGTCACAGGTCGTCGAAAGGAAATTACGCACCGTATGACCGCCAAATCCCGCCACGCGGCGCGTCACTCCGCCGCCGCCGATGGCCCAACGGGTCACGAGATCGCCGTCGACACCACGAACGCCGAGGAGGCTGAAAAGCCTGTTCCGGTCATCGACCTTGATGCGGAGAGCGGCGCCTCGCCAACCGAGCCGGCATCGGCCGACGAGCGTCTCGCCGCCAGTGAACAACAGGCCAAGGAGTACTACGAACGCCTGCTGCGCCTCACCGCCGAGTTCGACAATTACAAGAAACGCATGGCGCGGGAGAAGGCGGACTTCATGCGTTACGCCAACGAGAACCTAGTGAAGGATCTCCTGGAGTCGGTGGACAACCTGGAGCGCGCCCTCAGCCACGAGGCCGAGAACGGCGGCGAGGGGCTCGCGGAGGGGCTTCGGCTCACGCTGAAGATGCTCCTGGACACCCTCGCCCGGCACGGCGTCAAGACCGTCGAGTCGGTCGGCCGGCCGTTCGACCCTAACTTTCACGAGGCAGTCAGCCAAACCGGCGTGGAGCACGTCGACAACAACCACGTCGTCGAGGAGTACCAGCGTGGCTACCTCCTCCACGACCGCCTGTTGCGACCCGCCATGGTCCTGGTGTGCCGGAAGTAGCCGGTGTGACCTAGCGCACCCGGGCAACCCTCCCATATTGGGTGGCAGGACAGGGGTCACCGATCCCTGTGGCGCACACCAACCAAGTCACACCTGACATACGACCACGTTCTTGCGGGTTCGAAGGAGGAAACATGGGCAAGATCATCGGCATCGACCTGGGGACCACCAACTCCTGTGTAGCGGTGATGGAAGGGGGGGACCCGATCGTCATCGCGAATCAGGAGGGCAACCGCACCACGCCGTCGATCGTCGCCTTCACCGACGGCGGTGAGCGACTCGTCGGCCAGGTGGCCAAGCGCCAGGCCGTCACCAACCCCGAGCACACCATCTTCTCCGTGAAGCGCTTTATCGGGCGCAAGTTCAGCGCCCCGGAGACCAAGCGCGCGCAGAAGACCCTGCCCTACCACCTGGAGGCGGCGCCCAACGGAGACGTGCGCATCAAAGTCGAGACCAAGACCTATAGCCCCCAGGAGATCTCCGCGATGGTGCTGCAGAAGATGAAGCAGACCGCGGAGGACTACCTCGGCGAGCCGGTTACCCAGGCGGTGATCACGGTCCCCGCCTACTTCGATGACTCGGAGCGCCAGGCGACAAAGGATGCCGGCAAGATCGCCGGCCTCGACGTGCAGAGGATCATCAACGAGCCCACCGCCGCCGCTCTGGCCTACGGCCTGGACAAGACCGGGGAGAAGACGGTGGTGGTCTATGACCTGGGTGGTGGGACCTTCGACGTGTCGGTGCTGGAGATCGCCGAGGGCGTCTTCGAAGTCAAGGCGACCAATGGCAACACCTACCTGGGTGGCGACGACTTCGATCAGCGCATCCTCGACTGGCTGATCGTCGAGTTCAAGAAGGATCAGGGGATCGATCTGAGCAACGACAAGATGGCCCTGCAGCGCCTCAAGGAGGCGGCGGAGAAGGCGAAGATCGAGCTCTCCACGGCGTCGGAGACGGACATCAACCTGCCGTTCATCACCGCCGACGCATCGGGGCCGAAGCACCTCGCCATCAAGCTCAGCCGTGCCAAGCTGGAACAACTAATCGGCGACCTGGTCACTTCCACCCTCGGCCCGTGCAAGAAGGCCCTGGCGGACGCTGGGATCGAGAAGTCCAAGATTGACGACGTCATCCTGGTCGGCGGCATGACGCGCATGCCATTGGTCCTGAAGGAGGTGGAGAAATTCTTCGCCCGGCCGCCCCACAGGGGGGTCAACCCGGATGAGGTGGTCGCCATCGGCGCCGCCATCCAGGGCGGCGTGTTGCAAGGCGACGTGAAGGACGTGTTACTTCTGGACGTGACCCCGTTGTCCCTCGGCATCGAGACCCTGGGCGGCGTCACCACGCGCCTGATCGAGCGCAACACCACGATCCCCACCAAGAAGAGTCAGGTCTTCTCCACCGCCACCGACAACCAGCCGGCGGTGTCGGTCCACGTCCTGCAAGGGGAGCGGGAGATGGCGGCGGACAACAAGACCCTGGCGCGCTTCGACCTCACCGGCATCCCATCGGCGCCGCGCGGCGTGCCGCAGATCGAGGTGACCTTCGACATCGATGCCAACGGTATCGTCCACGTCGGCGCCAAGGATCTGGGCACCGGCAAGGAGCAATCGATCCGCATCACGGCCTCGTCCGGCCTCTCCGACAGCGAGATCGAGAAGATGGTCAAGGACGCCGAGGCCCACGCGGCGGAGGACAAGGCCCGGCGTGAGCTCACCGAGGCGCGGAACCACCTCGACAGCCTGATCTATAACACGGAGAAGACGGTCAAGGAGAACAAGGAGAAGCTCTCCAGCGAGACCCGGAGCCGAGTCGACGAGGCGATCGACAAGGCGCGCAAGGCATTGGACGGCGACGACAAGGCAACCATCGAATCGGCGATGGAGGAGCTTACCCACGCCTCGCACGCCCTCGCCGAGCAGCTCTACCAGTCGGGGGCGACCACCGAGGAGGCGCCCCCGACCGGCGGCGACGGCGCCAACGACGACGTGGTCGACGCCGATTTCGATGAGGTAGAAGACGACAAGAAATAGGGGCTAGGGGTCAGGGAAAGGTGCCGGCCCTCCGGGCCGGCGTTGATCTCTTAGGTCGCTGCGGAGCCCGAAAGAAATGATGCCGGCCGGAGGCCGGCATCCACCCCCTACCTCCTCATCCCTAGCCCCTAGCCATGGCCCGCGAAGTCGACTACTACCAGGTCCTCGGGGTGAGCCGCGAGGCCACGGCCGCGGAGATCAAGCGCGCCTATCGCACCGGTGCCATGCGCCACCACCCGGATAAGAACCCGGGTGACAAGGAGGCGGAGCACAAGTTCAAGGAGCTCACCGAGGCGTACGACGTCCTGTCCGACGACCAGAAGCGCGCCCACTATGACCGTTTCGGCCACGCGGGCCTGGGCGCCAACGGCGCCGGAGGGGGTGGCTTCGCCGGCGCCGGCTTCTCGGACATCTTCGAAGACATCTTTGGCGATTTCTTCGGCGGCGGCCGGCGGCGCGCGCGCGCACCGCAACGGGGCGCGGACCTACGTCTCGACCTGGAGATCGCCTTCGAGCAGGCGGCAACCGGCGCCGAGATCCCCGTCGATGTGCCGCGCATGGAGACCTGCGGCGAGTGCAATGGCAGGCGCAGCCGCGGCAACGCCCCACTCCAGAATTGTCCTACCTGTGGCGGTAGCGGCCAGGTCCGCTTTCAGCAGGGGTTCTTCAGCATGGCGCGTACCTGCACCGCGTGTAACGGCGAGGGACAGATCGTCACCGACCCGTGCCCTAACTGCCACGGCACGGGCCGGGTGCGCCATACGCGCCAGATCTCGGTCAAGATCCCGGCCGGCGTCGAGACCGGCACGCGGCTGCGCCTCAGCGGTGAGGGCGAGGGTGGCGTCCACGGCGGCGGGCGGGGCGATCTGTACGTGGTCATCCTGGTCAAGGAGCACCCGATCTTCTCCCGCTCCAACGATGACATCCTGTGCGAGGTACCGATCTCGATAGCGCAGGCCGCCCTCGGTGCCGACATCGAGGTGCCCACGTTGAAGGGCAATGAGCCGCTCCGCATTCCCGCCGGTACTCAGACCGATGCCATCTTCCGCCTGCGCGGAAAGGGCGTGCCCAACGTCCACGGCCACGGCATCGGCGACGAGTTGGTACGCGTGATCGTCGAGACCCCTACCAAGCTCACCGACCGGCAGCGAGAGCTGTTGGAGGAGTTCGCCACGCTCAGCGGAGAAGAGACCCACCCTCGTGGCCAGGGCTTCTTCCGCAAGGTCAAGGAGCTATTCGACGAGGCGACGGGGAGGTAGCTGTTAGCTGTTAGCCCCCTCCCCCTCCGGGCTGATCGTTACCCATATCTCCGGTCGCTGGAGACCGTGGGATCGCGGGCGGTGGGGCCGAAGGCACGCCAGGCCAGGGTGATGTCGTCGAGGCGTTGCAGGCCGCGCCACAGGGTCTGGGCG
>Ga0326597_10003216_pt1 | contig 23763 bp, 15 predicted proteins | sample RVTome_12_FD_203789 | JGI IMG/M metagenome (GOLD analysis project Ga0326597, IMG submission 203789) | Soil microbial communities from uranium-contaminated site in the Upper Colorado River Basin, Wyoming, United States - RVT100D185 | ecosystem: Environmental > Terrestrial > Soil > Contaminated >... | reverse complement strand
CGACGTGCCCTTTAATCCCAACGTCAAGGATGGGCGGGCAGCAGTCGGTTTGGCGGTGCCGCGCTCGAACTGGGCAATTCCGCTCGAGAACCCACCGTTCGAGGCGTATGCGGTTACCTGCGGCGTCACCTTCACCTTCGGCGGCTTGAAAATCACCACCGACGCGCAGGTCGTCGACACGAATCACCAACCGATGCCGGGCCTTTATGCCGCGGGTGAAATGGTGGGTGGTCTTTTCTGCGTGAACTATCCGGGCGCGACCGGACTGATGAGCGGCGCTGTATTCGGCCGTCTCGCCGGGCGCAGCGCGGCGGCGGCGGCAAAGCGCGCCAAAGCTGCGTAATCGAGAGAAGAACTCATGGCAGGGGATGCCTTGAGCATTGGGTTCATCAGCATCGGGAGCACGGGTAATCCCATGCAAAGCGAAACCGATCGGGTCGAGTCGACGTGTCCGCCGATTTTTAGGTGCAGCACATCCAAATGGAGGAGACCATGAGTTTTATTGCACGAATTCTGTTGTTGTTCACAGCGTGCGGCGCTCTGGTGCATGCGCAAACCTATCCGTCGCGCCCGGCGCGCATTATCGTTGGGTTCTCTGCGGGCGGTCCGTCCGATCTCGTTGCGCGCATGGTGGCAAAGGGCCTGAGCGAGCGGCTGGGTCAGCAGTTTCTCGTGGAGAACCGGGCGGGCGCAACCGGCACGATCGGCGCCGAGCTTGTCGCGAGAGCCGCCCCGGACGGTCACACGCTTTATCTCGCCAGCCAGACGACTCATGCGGTCGCGCCAGCGCTGCTGCCGAAGGTCGCCTACGACCCAATCAAGGATTTCGTCACAATCGTGCGCGTCGCGCACAACCCGCTGCTCATGGTGACACACCCGTCCATGCCGGTTAAGTCATTCAAGGATCTGGTCGCGCTCGCGAGGGCGCGTCCGGGGCAGGTCAATTTCGCCACCGGGGGAATCGGCTCTTCTCCCCACATGTCGATGGAGCTCATCAAGAGCATGACGAAAATCGATATGGTGCCGGTGCATTACAAGGGCGATGGCGCCGCGATCATCGAAATCCTCGGTGGTCACGTGCAGGTCTTCAACGCCAGCATCGGCACGCTGTTGCCCCACGTCCGCAGCGGGAAAATGCGTGGCCTCTCAGTTACGAGCCTGAAGCGATCGGCAATGGCGCCCGAGATTCCGACGCTGCACGAATCGGGCCTTCAGAATTTCGAAGTCCTGACATGGTTCGGGATAGTGGCGCCGGCGGCGACGCCACGGGACATAGTCAACCGACTGAATGCGGAAATCCTCCAGGTGGTGGGAGCGCCCGCCGTCAGGGACCAGCTCCTGAAGATGGGTTTCGAGATCGTCCGCAATACACCCGAGGAGTATGCGGCGTTCCTCAGGCAGGAGCACACGAGGTGGGGCAAAGTCGTCAGGGACCTGGGACTGAAGGTCGAATGAGCATGACTTCCGACGCCCCGGCCGCGCGCAAGAGCGGGCCATTTCAGTAGAGGAAAGAGGACATGGGGCAAACCATCGCGGAGAAATTGCTGTCGCGGCACAACCTGACGGGCGCGCCGGTCAGGGCAGGTGAGTTCATCGGCGCCCGCATCGACGGCGCGATGTGCCACTACCAGTTCATGGACATCCATCACCTGGCGGTGGAGGCCGGATTCAAGCAGGGATTTCCGCGGGTGTGGGATACCGAGCGGGTTTTTCTTCTCGTCGATCACCATCAGCCGGCCTTGAGCCAATCGTATGCCGACGACAATGTCCTTATTCGGAAGGAGGCGGAGCGGCTTGGCATCAAGCACTTTCATGATGCAGAGCCCGGCATCGCGCACCAGATGATGCCGGACTACGGCTTCGTGCGGCCGGGTGAGCTGGTAGTGGGCAACGACTCGCACACCATCGCGTACGGCGCCCTCAATGCGGGTAGCACCGGTATCACCCGTGCCGACATGCTCTACGTGCTGCTTTTCGGCGAGCTGTGGTTTCAGGTGCCGAAGTCGATACGCGTCGTGCTCGAAGGACGCCAGCCCAAATACCCGATCGCCAAGGACATCATTCTCTACCTGGCCGGGCGGTACGGCGACGATTTTGCTCAGAACATGGCACTCGAGTTCACGGGATCGCTCGTCCCGCAGCTCAGCATGGACAGCAGAATGTGTCTCTCCACGCACGGGGTGGAGGTGGCGGCCAAGCTCGCCGTGTTCCCTTTCGACGAGAAGACCCGAGTCTACGTCGAGGCGCGCACTGACAAGCCATACGAGCCGGTTGCCGCTGATCCCGATGCGACCTACGAGAAGGAAATCGTCGTTAATGTGGATGAGATGCCATTCGTGGTGGCGAAGCCGCACCAGTTCGGCAACGTCGGACCTGTCGATGAGGCCAAGGGCATCGAGATCGATCAAGCGCAGATCGGCTCGTGCTCCAACGGTCGCTTCGAAGACATAGAAATCGCGGCGCGTATGCTCAAGGGCCGCAAGGTCGCGAAAGGCGTGCGCTTCATCATCTCCCCGTCCTCGCAGCAGGTATACCTGCAATGCCTCAAAGCGGGCTTGATCGAGACTCTGGTGGAATCGGGCGTGCAGGTCGTGACGCCGGGCTGCGGCGTATGTCAGCCCAAGGTTGGATTCCTCGCGGATGGAGAGGTTTGCATTACCGCCACGACACGCAACTTCAAGGGCCGCAAGGGCAGCCTGAAGGCCGAGATTTACCTTGGCGGGCCCCTCACCGTAACGGCGGCGGCCGTAGCCGGCAAGATCGTGGACCCGAAGGAGGTGTTCGATGAGCTTTGACCTGCATCGCGTGATACGCGGGCGGGTGTGGAAATTCGGCGATTCTGTCGATACGGATTCGATCAATCCGTTCTACCTCTACCATACGATGGAAGAGCTGAAGAAGCACACGCTCGAATCGTTTCGCCCGGAGTTCCCGAAGGAGGTGCGGCCCGGCGACATCATCGTCTCCGGTCGCAACTTTGGCTGCGGATCGCACCGCCCGGGGCTGGTGCTTCGCGAAGTGGGCATCGCCGCGATCGTCGTCGAATCGGCATCGCGTTTGTTCCTTCGCAACACCATCGCGCTGCCGATGCCGATCTTCGTCGCTCGAGGCATCAGCGACATCGTACAGGACGCGGAGACTCTGGAGATTGACTATCCGTCGAATATCGCAAGGAACGTAGGCACCGGTGCGTCTGTAGCGATCCCCCGGTTCCCGCCGATGATCGAACAGATTTACGAATGCGGCGGACTACCCGAGCTTGCGCGTCAGCGTTATCTTGCGGAGAAGGCGGCGCGTTAGCTCGCCGCTTCCGCTGCAGTTTGCTTGCTTCAACACGCGCGTCGAGGACACATGCATACGGTGGCTGCATCGTTGGCGAAATACCGGACAACACTGCGCGTATGATATGGACGAAGGCGGAGAACGATCTCGGGAGGGAGTAGCGTAGTGGGCGATCTAGTAATGCTTGGATGCGGCGACGTGGGCCCTATACACGAGCCGATGTCGAAATACAGCACGCTGGCGAGGCCGACGCTCGAAGCCGCGGACATACGATTTGCGCAAGTCGAGCGGGTTTATTCGGAGCGCGGTAGTCTGCAGCTCCAGTCGGGCGACAGCCACAGTCGACTGCCACCCCGCATGGCCTCTATATTCAGCGACTGCGGTTTCGATGTCGTCTCGGTCGCGAGCAATCACGCGATGGATTGGGGCGACGAGGCCCTGTTGGACACCATCGACCTGTTCAGGAAGAAAGGGATCAAGGCCATAGGCGCGGGGCGCAATCTCGCGGAAGCGCGCGAGCCGGCGATCGTCGACCGTAAGGGGACGCGGGTGGCTTTCCTCGCCTATTGTTCGGTGCTGCGCGAGGGTTACGCCGCCGGACCGAACAAGGTCGGTGTCGCGCCGCTCAGGGTGCACACATACTACGAGCCGTCCGAGTATCAGCCCGGAATGCCGCCTCGTATCGTCACCATCCCGTTCGAAGAAGACATGGCGAATGTGTTGGAAGACGTCGCGGCGGCGAAGAAAGCGGCCGATGCCGTAGCAGTAATACTGCACTGGGGGTTGCATTTCATACCGCGCATGATTGCCGGCTACCAACCGAAAGTTGCCGAAGCCGTGTTCAAGGCTGGCGCCGGCCTGATTATCGGGCATCACGCGCACGTGCCAAAAGCGATCGGAATGTTCGGCGGCAAAGCGTGCTTCTTCAGTGTCAGCAACTTCATGATGTCGGCGCCTGCATTCGGCGCGAAGAAGGCAAGAGCGTTCGAGAGGCGCTACGGCGTGACGCTCGACCCCGACTACCCGAACCTGCCCTACGGAACCGATGCGAAAAGGAGCCTCATCGCAAAGGCGGTGATCCAGGGCAAGCGCATCGACCGCGTGTCGTTTCTTCCGGTGCTGATCGACAAGGAGCTACGCCCGGAGGTGCTGCGCGCGGGCGATAGCCGTTTCGACGACATGGTCCGCTATATGGATTGGGTCTCCGATGGCTTCGATCACAAGTTCCGGGTTGAGGGCGACGAAGTGATCGTGGAGCGGGCCGGGGACTGAACCATGGGAAAAACCATAGCCGAAAAAATTCTCGAATCGCACGCACTCGACGGTTCGACGCGCGTCGAGCCCGGGGAGATCGTTCGCGCGCGGGTCGATATCGTGCTCATCAATGACGTGAATAGCACGTTGACTTTCAGGCACTTCGATAATATGGGAGGGGGTGCGGTCGCGGCCCCGGACAAGGTCGTTCTCGTCTGCGATCATTTCGCGCCTGCGCCTCACGCCTCCGGCGCGCGACTCGCAAAGGACATGCGGCGCTTTGCGGCCGAGAAAGGCGTCAGGCACTTCTTCGACGCAGGCAAGGGCGGCATCGAGCACACGCTCCTGCCGGAGCAAGGGCTGATCGGACCGGGGGACCTCGTAGTGGGCGGCGATTCGCATACGGGTACCACGGGTGCGTTTAGCGTTTTTGCTACGGGCATGAGCTGGGCGGGGTTGGCCGCAATCATGATGCTCGACGAGACATGGTTTCGCGTTCCCGAGTCGATGCGCATCGTTCTCACGGGAGCCAAGCCGAAGTTCGTGACGGGCAAGGACATCATCCTCAGGGTCCTGCGGGATATCGGCGTCGCGGGCGGATTGTATAAGTCGATGGAGTTCACCGGACCCGCACTCTCGCAGTTCAACATGGACGAGCGCATGGGCATATGCAACATGGTGGTAGAGGCTGGCGCCAAGGTGGGCATCGTCGAGCCCGACGCGCAGACCGAGCAATGGGCAAAGACGCATTGCAGGCGGCCGTTCACGCTGGTGAGACCTGATGCCGACGCGCAGTACGAGTCGCGCCACGAGATCGACGTCTCCGTTTTGCGGCCGCTCGTGGCGAAGCCCTATTCGCCTGGAAACGTTGTCGAACTGGACGACGTGAAAGGTGTGCGCGTCGATCAGGTGTACATGGGCAACTGCGCCAATGGAACGATTACGGATCTGCGGCAGATCGCGAGCATTTTCAAAGGTCGGAAGGTTGCGAAAGGAACCAGGGCGATCATCGTGCCGGCGACGCAGGAAATCTACAGGCAGGCGATAGCCGAAGGCTTGTGTGAAATCTTCGTCGAGGCCGGAGCGGCCGTGACGACACCCACGTGCGGCGCGTGTTTCGGGGCCCACAACGGCGCGCTCGACGATGGAGAGGTCGCCATCGCCACGATCAATCGAAACTTCAAGGGCCGCGGCGGCCACCCGGGCGCGCAGGTGTTTCTCGCCAACTCGTTCGTTGCAGCGGCAGCGGCCGTTGCGGGCGAGATTGTGGATCCGGCAGATCTCCAGGAGGTCTCATGGTAATCGAAGGTCAGGTGCACATGCTCGGGGACGATGTTGATACCGACGTGATGATCCCGGGACGCTATCTTTCGGTTGTGGAGCCCGCCGAGATGGCACAACACATATTCGAGGAGGTCGACCCCGGCTTCGCCGCGCGTGTGAAGCCCGGCGACATCATCATGGCCGGCGCGAACTTCGGCTGCGGCTCGGGCCGTGAGCAGGCCCCGCTCGGGCTCAAGGCGCTTGGCATCGGCTGCATCGTGGCGGCGAGCTTTTCGCGCATCTTCTACCGCATGGCGATCGACCTCGGGCTGCCGATACTGGTGTGCGCCGAGGCCGTGCGCTCGGCGACGGAGCGCGAACGGGCGCGGGTGGATACGCGGACAGGGGAGATCCTCGTCGGCGGCCGTCATTACCACACGCAACCCCTTCCAGATTTCGTGCAGGACATCATCAGCGAGGGTGGACTGCCTAATTGGGTCAGGCGCGAAGTCGAGCGTAGGCGCGGGGCAGGGAAAGCCTAAGTCATGCGACAGCATAGGATACCAGCAGTCTTCATGCGGGAAGGCATTACACGATCGGTGATTGTCAGGTATTGATGGTAAATCCATAATAGGAGGAAAAATGGCACCCATATTCAATGTTGCAACTGCGCTCGTTGCCTTGCTTGGGGTAGTGTCAGCTGTTTCAGCGCAGGAATTTCCGACCAGGCCGATACGGCTGGTGGTCGGTTTCCAACCCGGCGGGGGCGTCGACAAATCCGCGCGATTCATAGGCAAATACCTGAGTGAAGCGCTTGGCCAATCGATCGTGGTCGACAACAGGCCGGGGGCCGCGGGAAACATCGGCGCAAACTCTGTGGCTAAGGCATCTTCCGATGGCTACACCCTCCTGATGGCAAACGCCACACTTGCGATGCCGGGACTGTTCAAGAATATGCCCTTCAATGTTGCGAAAGACCTTGAACCGGTCAGCCTGGTCGCGATTGGGCCCTCGGTCCTGGTGGCTCATCCTTCCATGCCGATCAAGAGCTTGAAGGATATGATTTCGTTAGCAAAGGCCAGGCCGCAGCAACTTCTTTATGGTTCCGGGGGTGTCGGGAACATCACCCATCTGGAAATGGAACTCTTGAATGCTGTCACTAAAACCCAGATGGTTCATGTGCCATACAAAGGCAGTGCGCCGTCCATCGTTGGTTTGTTAACCGGAGAGGTACATGTTCTCTTTTCGTCAATTCCTGCTGCGTTAGGACAAGTTAAAGCAGGCAAGATGAGGCCGATCGCCGTGTCGACCAAGAAGCGGAGCAGCGCAATGCCTGGTGTGCCAACGATCGATGAGTCCGGGGTGCCGGGTTACGATGCGGCGAGCTGGTATTTCGTTTTGGCGCCAGCAGGAACACCGAAGAACAATATTGAGTTTCTCAGCAAGGAAATCGTGAAGATAGTGAATGTTCCCGAGATAAAAGCAACTCTCGTAGCCGATGGCTTCGAGCCAGCGGGCTATACGCCCGGAGAATCCGCCAGATTTCTGCAGCAGGAGCTGAAGAAATGGGCAAACGTGATTCGAACGGCGGGCCTCAAGCCGGAGTGATCATGGCGCGAAGTCTTGACTATCCGTGATACTGACCTGACCGGCTGTCTTGGCGCCAAGTCGAGGGATGGAAATTCAACTTGGCACCAAAAGAGCGATCCGGCCGGCGCCCAGCGCCCAGTATGCCAAAAAAAGAATACCAGAATAACACAATATTCTGGCACGGCATCCTCGTGTGCTGTTACCTTGTCGAGTAGATGGGGGCAAGTTTGCTCGGGGATTCGCCATGTCTGAACGGCAGATCCGGGTCTACTGATTGAAGAAGAAAATTTTCGTTCATGAACGCCGGCGTCAAACCGGCTTGATTTTCTCCCTAGGCAAAGGAGAGAGATGATGCTGAAGCCGAAAAAACCGCTTCTCAGGCACCTGTTGAGCGCATCGCTGCTGATTGCGTGTCCCGGGCTGAGTCTTGCTGCGAGCGCGCTGGATTACCCCACGAAACCGATCAGAATTGTCGTTAGTTTCTCGCCGGGCGGCGGGACCGACATATTCGCCCGCGCTCTCGCGCAGAAGTACTCGCAGGCTTGGGGTCAGCCAGTAATCGTCGACAACCGCCCGGGTGCCGGCGGGAACATCGGTTCCGATATAGTCGCGAAAGCGCTCGCGGATGGTTATACCCTGTTGCTGACCACCAACGCCCCGATTGCCATCAACCCAAACCTCGCGAAAGCGCCGTACGATCCGGTCAAGGATTTCGCGCCCGTGAGCCAGCTCGCGGTGCTGCCGTTCGTCCTCTCGGTTCACCCCTCCTCGCCGGCGAAATCGGTCGCGGAGCTCATCAGCCTGGCCAAAGCGGAAAAAGGGAGGTTGAATTTCGCTCACTCCGGATTCGGCGGTGGCGCTCACCTTGCCGGCGAACTTATCAAGAAGATGGCCAAAATCGACATCACGGCCGTGCCTTTCAAAGGCGGCGGCCCAGTTCTTCAGGCGCTGCTCGGAAGGCAGGTCGATATGATTTTCCTGAGCATATTGACCCAGATGCCGATGATTCAGCAGCAAAGGGTTCGAGCGCTGGGCGTGACCAGTCTCGAGCGTTCGCCTGCCTTGCGCAACGTGCCTGCGATCGCAGAGACGCCGGGGCTTGAAGGCTTCGAGTCAGATCTCTGGTACGGCCTCCTGGCCCCTGCCGGCACCGAACCCCGCGTCGTCGACAAGATTTATCAGGAAAGCCGGCGCGCACTGACCTCGTCCGAGCTCAAAACCGCGTTCGAGCCCCGCGGCGCCGCGCTGGTTGCAACTTCTCCGGGCACGTTTGCGGACACCATCAAGAAGGATCTCGCGAAGTGGAACGACCTGATCAAGAGCGCGAACATCAAGCCCGAGAAGTAAGGTGTCTTGCCGGGTGATCGTCGTGGTTGACGGTCGTTGCCGCGAAAATACCTGCGAGAGCCGGTGGACGCGACCGCGTGTGCCCGGGCGAAGTCGTAGGGGTTATTCGTGGTGAGAATTGGGTTGGCATCGCAAACTTTGGGCTGAAGAGGATTCGCCGTGAAACAAGGCCTGTTTTTCAAATCACTGATTGCTGAAATAAAGAAAACCGCTTTCGCTGACAAGAAGCTCACGCTGGGAGAGATCGTCGACCTCGCCGAAAATCTCGGGGTCAGAATGAGCGACATCGTTATCGCCGAAGCGATGGCTGCGCACGGCATGACTCATGACGAGGTTATCCGGGCGGTGCTGGACGCCTTCGGATTCAACCTGCTGGCGCTGGAGATCGGGCTCACTCGGGGCAACAGTTTCCTGCTGGGTTCCATCGGTCGGGAATTGCAGGAGTGCCGCAAGCGCGGTACGGCGGTCATCGGCGACCGGTTTGTCGACAAGGTCGTCGTTTATACCATCGCCACCGAGGTCGGCAATCACGAAGTGGGTTTGCAGCCCTGTGCGGGCACTGGCGATTCCTGCGTCTATACGGGTCTCCTTAAAGCGCTGCTGGAGACGAGACTGTCGCGCCTGCAGGTAGGGCGGCTGGCCGCCTTGATGATCAAGATCGGTACGTTTTTCAAGGAAGGCAAGAAAACCACCGGCTGCAACATGGAAGGGTTTGGCGCCGGGGCGGCGTGCACCGCTGCGGCACTGACGGAGATGCGTAAAGGCTCACCTCGCCAAGTGGCCAAAGCGATCGTGCTTGCCATCTCTCCGACCATCGCCGTGCCATGTACGCCGCGCGTGATTGTTTCGGGGCTCTGCGCCACCCATATTGGCGGCGCGGTCCTCATTGGCAACCTGGCAGCCAATCTCGCTTTGAAAACCTCGATTGCCGTACCGATCGACGTGGACGTCATGCTTGCGATGGCCGCTAACATTCATGCCGCAGCTGCGCCGGCGATCACGAAGATCAATCTGGAGTATATGCGCCCGTACTTCAAGACGGAACCCGTGGTGGATGGCTTTGTAGGCGGAAATGTTCTCGCGGCCGAACAGGCGAGCAGCCAGCACGTCCTTGCGCGCGCGCGCGAGGAGATCAGAAAGTTCGCCGTGAGCGCCAGCCCGCTGATCAGCCCCTTCGGGGAAGCGGTTGTCGGGGGCAGCAGCATTGCGGTCGGATCTCCAACGAACATGGGACGCATCGCCCATGAACTGGCCGGCGGTGAAGTGGAGAAGATCACTATCGAGCTGACCTCCGATCTTTTTGCGCGGAGGGCGATTAACGTCCCCGGCATCCTTATGGGCGCCGTTCTGGGCGCGTCCACGAAGGACATCAAGGCGTACCACAACGTTCTCAAGGAGATTGCGCGGCGTCGCATCGCCGTCGAGATCCGGCATGTCACCGAGCCGGAAGTCCAGCGCATACGTATTGAAGCCCGGGACAAGAGCGCTTTCGTTGATGCGATGAACCGGGGCGGCGGTCGCTTGAAACTGGTCGATGCCATGCCTTCTCTGGCGGAGGCGCAAACCGCCGCCGCGCGGCTGGGCATCAAGCTCGCCGAAGTGTAATTTCGACATCGGAGGCCATATGAGCAAGGCACCATGGGTTTTTCAGTTGCACGGCGACCCGCGTGGCATCGCGCGTAAACTGGGCGAAGGGATAGAGACGCGTGTCTTTCCGGGGGAGCGCGTCATGCTCTCCGTGGTGCGCGTCGAGCCCAATTCGAGCGGCACGATCCACAGCCATCCCGAAGAGCAGTGGGGCGTGCTGCTGGAAGGCCAATGCACGCGCATACAGAACGGAGAGGAAGTCGCGGCGACCGCGGGAGAGTTTTGGTACACGCCGGGTGGTGTATCACATGGTGTGCGCACGGGCGCGACGGGCGCGGTGATCCTCGACATTTTCAGCCCACCACGCGCCGAATACCGGCAGGCGGGCGAAGGATTCGGTGCGGCAGTAACCAGAGCAGTGTGAACCTCATGAGGAATGAAAAAAATGCAAGCGGAAACCTTACCCAAACAAGGTGCGGCGCAAGAGCTGATTCAGTTTTGCCAGGCGCTGTCTCTCGAAGCCGTGCCAGCTGGCGTCGTCGATTATGCGAAGTGGTGCCTGCTTGATTCCCTCGGCTGCGCATTGTTCGGTTCTCAGCAGCCCTGGGCAAAAATCATGGCGGAGGAAATGCTCGCGGAAGGGTCCACGGGCCAAAGCAGCATCCTGGGACGCAACGAGACTCTCGCTGCGCCAGCCGCCGCATTATGCAACGGCACGGCCACGCACGGCTTCGAGCTGGACGATTTGCTCGACGAGGCGATCGTGCATCCCGGCGCCATCGTGGTTCCCGCCGCGTTGGCGGCTGCGGAAGCGATCGATGCGCCCGGGTCCCGTCTCCTGCTGGGGATCATCGCGGGCTATGAAGTCATCAATCGTGTCGGTTTGGCCATCGGCGTCGAACCTGCCCGGCGTGGCCATCACCAGACCGCTCTTGCGGGCCCTCTTGGATCGGTCGTAGCAGCAGGCGTGGTCATGACCCTGAGTCGCGACCAGTTGACGGCGGCGGTGGGCCTCGCCTGCTCCACTTCCTCGGGTACCAAGAGCTTTGCAGCGGGTTCGGGCGGCGGCATGATGAAGCGCATGCACGCAGGTCGTGCGGCGGAAGCCGGGGTGCGAATGGCTCAACTCGCCGCACGCGGCTTCACCGCTCCGCCGACCGCGCTCGACGGTCGTTTCGGTCTGCTGGAAGTTCTTTCGGGAACATCAGCTCGACCCGAGCAACTGGCGCTCGATCTCGGCGCTCGTTGGGCCGTGGAGCAGGTCTACGTGAAGGTTTATCCATGTTGCGCCTGGATCCAGGCCACGGTGCAGCAGCTTGTCGCAATGCGCGGCGCGCGCCCGGTGAAGGCTAAGGAAGTGAAAAAGCTGCAGATAGGTGTCTGCGGCTACGCCGCCCGCAACAACGGCAATGTCGCGCCACCCGACACAATGGGAGCGCAGTACAGCCTGCCGTATTGCGCCGCGCTCGCTGCGACCGCCGATCCGCGCGATCCCGCGATGTACTTCGGCGACCAGCTCGACAATCCCTCCAGGCGCGGGCTTGCTCGGCGCATCGAACTCGTCGTCGATCCGGAGATGGAGGCGGCATATCCCAAGCATTACGGAGCCCGCGTCCATCTCGAACTTGCGAACGGAAAGATTTACGACAGCGCCGTGCTGGATCCGCACGGCATGCCGTCAGATCCCTGTAGCGATGAAGAGCGACTCGCGAAATTCAGGCTGCTCGTGCGGCACCGCATGGCGGACGCTCGCGCGTCGGAGCTGATCGATGCCGTAAGGAACGTCGAAAACCTGGGGTCAGTGCGGAAACTCACCCACATGTTGAGGCGCGATCAGCGCGACCTCGTGGAAGCATGACCATATGCGCGTAGAGCAGGCATCGTGACTTCACCCTTTAATGCTGTCGCGAGACGCGACATCGATCTCGGGCTCGGCAAGACATACGAATACTACTCGGTGCCCGCGCTCGAGCAGCAGGGCCTCGGGCGCGTATCGCGGCTGCCGGTCTCGTTGCGCATCGTGCTCGAGTCGCTCCTCAGAAATTGTGATGAAAGGCGCGTGTTCGAGCGCCACGTGCGAGCGCTGGCGAATTGGCAGCCGAATGCGATAAGAGAAGACGAAATCCCGTTCACCGTTGGCCGCATCGTGCTCAACTGCGCCGCGGGCATACCGCTGCTCGGTGATCTCACAGCGATCCGCGGCGCAGTCATGCGGGTGGGTTATCCAGGCGCGATCGTGGGGCCGAAGGTCCCGGTCGATATGACGCTCGATCACACGCTCACGGTCGATTTCCACGGTACGCCCGATGCGCTGGCGCGGAACATGGCGCTCGAGATCAAGCGCAACGAGGAGCGCTTTCGCTTCGTGAAGTGGGCGATGCAGGCATACAAAGGCATACGCCTGCTGCCGCCGGGCTGGGGCATTCTGCACCAGCTAAACCTCGAGTTCCTCGCGCCGGGCTTTCTCGAGAAAGACGACGTGTGCTATCCCGATACGCTCGTGGGCACGGATTCCCACACCTGCATGATCGCGGGGCTCGGTGTTGTGGGCTGGGGTGTCGGCGGCATCGAAGCCGAAGCGGCGATGCTCGGTCAGCCGGTTAATTTCCTCACGCCGGACGTGGTTGGTGTGCACGTGATAGGCGGGCTGAAGCAAGGCATCACGGCGACCGACCTCGTGTTGTGCGTAACCGAGATGCTGCGTCAGGCCAAAGTCGTCGGCAAGTTCGTGGAATTTTTTGGCGAGGGCGTGAAAAACCTCACGCTGCCCGACCGCGCGACAATTGCCAACATGGCCGTGGAGTATGGCGCAACGATCGGCTACTTCCCGGTGGACGAGCAGACGTGCAAATACCTGCTGCAGACCGGTCGCACGGAAGAGCGCGTGAGCGCCGTCGAAAAGTTCTATCGTGCGCAAGGTTGTTTCGGCGCGGCCAGTGAAGGTGAGGTCGACTACAGCTGCGTGCTGGAGCTGGATCTCTCGATGATCACGGCGAGTGTCGCGGGACCTAAGAGGCCGCAGGACCGCGTTCCGCTGGGGGAGATCAGGAGCAGGTTTGAAAGCGTGCTCACCGAGCCGCTGGCGGCCGGCGGTTACGGCAAGCGCGGCCTGAGATCGGCGGTGAACGGCGAGCGGGTTGACCATGGCGATGTCGTGATCGCTGCAATCACCTCGTGCACGAACACGTCGAACCCGGGCGTCATGCTCGCTGCGGGGCTGCTCGCCAAGAGAGCGATCGAGCGCGGCCTCAAGGCAAAGCCGTGGGTGAAGACGTCGCTTACGCCCGGCTCGACCGTCGTCAGCAAGTATCTCGAAGCGACGGGTTTACAACGCTATCTCGATCAACTCGGCTTCGCGGTCGCGGGGTATAGCTGCGGGACGTGCGTCGGCGCGTCCGGCCCCATCGATGCCGAGCTCGAGAAGACGATCATGGACAACGACGTTGTCGCGTGTGCGGTGTTATCCGGCAACCGCAATTTCGAAGGGCGTATCCATCCGGCTGTGCGTGCGGCCTTTCTTGCGAGTCCGCCGCTTGTCGTCGCGTTCGCGCTGACAGGACGCGTCGATGTCGATCTGGACAGCGATCCGATCGGGCACAACGACGCGGGTCAACCGGTGTATCTGCGCGATATCTGGCCCACGGGCGAGGAGCTCGAGCGCGCACTGGCGGCGGCAGCGAATCCGTCTTTCTATCGCGAAATCTACTCGGGCGACATGGCGAGGAAAAACCCGTTGTGGGCGGGCATCGCGCAGGCGACGGGCGAGCTCTATCCCTGGGAAAGCGATTCCACGTACATCAAGGAGCCGCCGTTTCTCGATGCCGTGCTGCAGAAGTCGACGCTGCGCGATATCGAACGCAGCCGGGCGCTCGCGATACTCGGCAACTCGATTACGACCGACCACATCAGCCCGATCGGCAGCATCAAGAGCACATCGCCTGCGGGCACGTACCTGCAGGACCGCGGCGTCGCACCAGCGGATTTTAACAACTACGGCGCACGCCGCATGAATCACGAAATCATGATGCGCGGCACGTTCGCCAACGTGCGCCTCAAGAATTTCATGGTGCCGGGCGTGGAAGGCGGCGTGACAGTGCATCAGCCGAGCGGGCAACGGGCGACCATATTCGACGCTGCCATGCAGTACGCCTCGGAAGGCGTTCCCCTCGTCGTTATCGCCGGAGAAGAGTACGGAACCGGCAGCGCGCGCGATTGGGCCGCCAAAGGCACGCGACTGCTTGGTGTGCGCGCAGTCATCGCGAACAGCTTCGAGCGGATTCATCGCAGCAATCTTGTCGGCATGGGCGTGTTGCCGTGCCAGTTTCCCGGGGGCACGACAGCCACGAGTCTGGCGCTCGACGGCTCGGAAACCTTCGACCTGATCGGTCTCGACGACCACGCGAAACCGGGTGCGGCTCTGACGCTTATCGTGCATCGCGAAAACGGGCGTACCGAGAATGTTCCCGTGACGCTCCGCCTCGATACGCCGACTGAAGTCGATTACGTGCGTCACGGCGGCATCATGCCGTATGTGCTGACCGAGATCACGAAAGGGGCGGCCCAAAGCGCCGCGTCGAAAGACAGCTAAGCTCGGCCCGGTAGCCGCAAGGCCTGGGCGCGGATGCGTTGGCCGGCCCGCACGCCTCACCGTATCCGGTGCAGCCGGCGCCCGTCGGCGTTGCGCCTGAAGGGGCTGCAAGCGCCGAACGCAGCCGCCAAGGCGCCCCCCGCACGCGGAGTCAAGCACCGGTCGTACGGCGGGCGCACACCTGCCACCCGCAGGCATCGCGGGCCCGTTCATGGCAGGACGAGCGGCACTGTTTCGCCGCTCTTTTTTCCCTTTGGTAACGCCGGGGCAAAAGAGCGCGCAATATAGCAAAGCACGCTCCCCACCAGCGACGGATGGCTTACTTGCGCTTGCTGTTTCTGGTCAGCACGACCTTCCTAAGGTTGCGATAGAGTTTGGGGTCGGCCTTCTTGAGATAGGACACGACCTCGAAATCGTCGCCGTGGGCCTTTGCGAGCTCGATGCCTTCGATATGCACGAGTCGCAGCAACTCGCGCACCGGCTTGGGCATGCTGCGCCCGCTCTCGTAACGCGACCCGCCGCTTTGGGTGACCCCGATGCGTGACCAGAATTCCTGCTGATTCATGCGCAGCTTGCGGCGGATTTCCCGGGGGTTGGAAATGCGCTCGAACGGTTTCATGACAGTAGGTTCCCGAATCAGATTTTACGGACTGATATTCAATTGACATGCCACGGCGGAAGAGGTTCACCGCATGCCTGCTTCCGGCCCCGCTCCGCGGCTTGGTTCCGTGCGGCGACGGCCTCGTTTTTCCGAAGAAAATCGATTAAAATGACCGGCTTTTTTGATTCAAGCGACGGCGGCATGGCTTTGATTGTTCAGAAGTACGGTGGCACTTCGGTGGGCAGTGCCGAGCGCATCAAGAACGTTGCCCGGCGCGTGGCCCGCTGGAGGGGCGCGGGGCATGACGTGGTGGTCGTGGTTTCGGCGATGGCCGGCGAGACCAACCGCCTGATTGCACTCGCAAAGGAAGTGCAGAGCGCGCCGCACCCGCGCGAGCTCGACGTCATGGTCTCGACCGGCGAGCAGGTCACCATCGCGCTGCTGTCGATGGCCCTCATGGAGCTCGGGGTCAAGGCGCGCAGCTACACCGGCGCCCAGGTCAAGATACTCACCGACAGTGCCTTCACCAAAGCGCGCATCGTGAATATCGATGAAACGCGCATCCGCGCCGATCTCGCGGGGGGCCATGTCGTTGTCGTGGCGGGTTTCCAGGGCGTCGACGAGGCGGGCAACATCACCACGCTGGGGCGCGGCGGCTCGGACACCACAGGGGTTGCGGTTGCCGCGGCGCTGAAGGCCGACGAGTGCCAGATTTATACCGATGTCGACGGCGTGTACACCACCGACCCGCGGATCGTGCCGGAGGCGCGGCGCCTCAACAGCATCACGTTCGAGGAAATGCTCGAGATGGCCAGTCTGGGCTCCAAGGTGCTGCAGATCCGCTCCGTGGAATTTGCGGGGAAGTATCGTGTCAAGTTGCGCGTGCTTTCGAGCTTCGAGGAAGAGGGCGAGGGCACGCTGATTACTTTCGAGGAAGACGCAAAGATGGAACAGGCGATTATTTCCGGCATCGCGTTCAACCGCGACGAGGCGAAGATCACGATTCTCGGCGTGCCAGACCATCCGGGCATTGCCTACCAGATCCTGGGGCCGGTTGGCGACGCCAGCATCGACGTTGACATGATCGTGCAGAACGTGGGGCACGACGGCATGACCGACTTCTCGTTTACCGTGCACCGCACCGACTATCAAAAGGCGCTCGACATCCTCAAGCCGGTCGTCGCGCACATCAAGGCGCGTGGCATCGTCAGCGGCGACAAGATAGCGAAAGTGTCGGCGGTGGGCGTGGGCATGCGCTCGCATGCGGGGATCGCGAGCACGATGTTCCGGGCGCTCGCCGAGGAAGGCATCAACATCGAGATGATCTCTACCTCAGAGATCAAAATCTCGGTGGTGATCGATGAGAAATACATGGAGCTCGCGGTGCGGGTGCTGCACAAGGTATTCGGACTCGACCAGCCCGCGACGTGACCGTAACCCTGTGATATCCTAGCCCTTTCGGATTCGATCCGTTCGCATTGAGACAGGGGATCATGGAGAGATGGCCGAGTGGTCGAAGGCGCTCCCCTGCTAAGGGAGTATAGGCTCAAAAGGCCTGTCGAGGGTTCGAATCCCTCTCTCTCCGCCAAACAGAAACGGCCCACAAGGGGCCGTTTCTGTTTGGCGGAGAGAGAGGGTGCGCAGAACTCTCTGGTCCGACAACCCGATGTCCTGTGGACATCGGGTTGGACGCCGGATCGTTTTGAGATCCGGCGGTCCCGAGCCGGAGTTTGGCGAGGGGTTCACGGCTCGCCTTAAGGCGAGCCGTGAACCATCCCTCTCCCGGTTGTTCGCGCTCGCGATAGTTGCTGCTTGTGAGGGGGCCGCGCTTGGCGAGAAGTGGAGGCCGCGGACCATCTCTCTCTTTCCGCCAAACCGTCCGAGGCTTGGGTTCTTACGATCCGGTAGTCAGAGAAAGATACTAAAAGTCAAGCACTTGTATGGCAATGTGCAGGTTGTATCTGGCTGCAAGGCGCACCAAAAACGAATCCTTAGGCCGCGCGCGGCCCATTCTTAGCCGATGGGCAGTTTCGCAGTCGGAGTTGGCCTATGGAATGTGTACAGTTATCCTGAGTCTTGCGGGTAGCGACGGCGGTAGATGGGACGAGCACCATCCATGACCTGAGGCCTCGCACGGATTAACGCGGGGCCTATGGAGAGTTTTCCCCCATCGCCCGGATTCGTAGCGGGGATTGTCCCTGAGCGTCGGAAATGTCACACCGATATCGTCCTGCGTTCATCACGCTTGGCTTGCTCGGAAAACGCGTCATGACTTCTGTATTCGACACCCACGCCCGGAGCACCAATCCGGCTAGAGCGGAAGGCGGTGGTTCCTCCTCCTGCTATACGATTCCCAATTCCAATCCTGCTATCTCTTCGCAACGCGAGATCTGGTTCGACCAATTGCTGCATGGCGATGTGCCGTCGTACCACATTGGCGGCTACCTGCGGATTTCAGGCAGCGTTGACCCGGAACGGTTCGAACGAGCGGCCAATCTGTTGGTCCAGGAACTCGAGTTGTGAAGGTCGAGGCCCGCAACGACGCCATGACTCAGGTCGTCGACACCTACGAGCTGTCACCGATGCAGGCGGGAATGCTCTTCCACGCCTTGAACGAGGGAGATCCCGGCGTCGATATCAATCAAATGATCGCGATGTTGCGCGAGCCGCTGGAGGAAGCCTGCTTCCTCCGCGCCTGGCAACGGGTCGTCGAGCGGCATTCGATTCTGCGCAGCCGTTTCCGCTGGGAGGGGGTTGCGGAGCCGGTGCAGGATGTAATCGATCGCGTCGAGATTCCCGTCGAGCGATTCGATTGGCGCGAACTCGCGGAGACCGAGCGCCACGAGCGGTTTCAAACGCTCCTGGACCAGGACAGCGCTCGTGGCTTTGATCTTAATCAAGCACCCCTCATGCGCCTTGCACTGGTTCGAGCCGCGGAGCGCGAGCATTGGGTGCTGTGGACCTGTCATCACGCTGTTTTCGACGGGCGATCAGGGCTTCTGGTGATGCGGGAGGCCTTTGCCTTTTACGAAGCCTTCTGGCGCGGCGGGGATGCCGACCTTCCGCTCCCTCGCCCGTATCGCGATTACATCGAGTGGCGGCGCAATCTCGATGACGACTCCGCCAAGCTCTACTGGCAAGGAGTCCTTTCGGGTTTTCAGGCACCCACTCCGCTGGTTGTGACACGCGATCGCGAAGCGGAGCAGGTTACAGGGCATATTTGGGGGGCTCGTGAAACCCGTTTGCCGAGTGCGCTCACCACGGCACTGAAAGCGCGTGCGCGTGAGGCGTCCGTGACGCTCAACACGCTGCTGCAGGGCGCCTGGGCCCTGCTGCTGCACCGCTACAGCGGGGAATCCGACATTGTATTCGGCGCTACCCGTGCCTGTCGCCGATCGGCGCTCGGCGGCGCCGATGACATGGTTGGCGTGTTCATCAATACGCTGCCGTTGCGGATTCGAGTCGACCCTGAGGCCGAATTCGTGCCGTGGCTGCAGCAACTGCGCGCGCAGCAGGTGGCGGTGCGCGAATACGAGCACACGTCCCTGATCAAGGTCCAAGGCTGGAGCGACGTACCGCGAGGGGTGCCGCTCTTCGAGAGCATCCTCGTGTTCGAAAACCGGACGCTCGATGCGCAGTTGCGCGCCCTGGGCGAGCCATGGAGCGCGCGCCGCTTTCTCAATCTCGGCCGGTCGGGCTTCCCGCTCGCGTTGATCGCATGGGGCGATGACGAGCTGGCGCTGCAACTGGAATACTCGCGCCGGCGCTTCGCCGACGATGTCGTCACGCGCATGCTGGACCATTTGCAAACAGTGCTGGAGGGAATGGCCCGTCCACAGGCCAGACTAAAGGACGTGCTGCTGCTCAGCGAGGCCGAGCGGCGGCAACTGCTGGTCGAGTGGAACGACACCGATGCGGCCCTTCCGCGTGAGGCGCTGCTGCACCGGCTGTTTGAAGCGCAGGCCGCGCGCACGCCGCATGCCGTGGCAGTGATGTCCGAGGGCCGCACGCTGAGCTATGGTGAGCTCAACCGGCGCGCCAATCAACTGGCCCACGCGCTGCGCCAGCGCGGGGTGGGAGCGGAAGTCCTGGTCGGGTTGTGCGTGAATCGCAGCCCGGGGATGATCGTGGCCCTGCTCGGTGTCCTTAAGGCGGGCGGCGCTTACGTTCCGCTGGATCCGGATTACCCGGCCGAGCGGCTCGCCTTCATGCTCGAGGACTGCGGGGCGAGGGTGCTGATCACGGAACAGAGCTTGCGGGCATCGCTGCCGCCGTTGCCGCCGGCTTGCGAGGCGATCTATCTCGACCGGGACGCCGCGGCCCTTGCTGCCGAACGCGAGGACGAGCCGCGCTCAGAGGTGGACCCTTCCAATCTCGCCTACGCCATCTACACCTCGGGGTCGACCGGCCGGCCCAAGGCGGCTCTCCTTACCCACCGAGGACTGCTCAATCTCGCCATGAGCGAGATCCGTCTCTACGGCATCGGGCCGCATAGCCGGGTACTGCAATTTGCCTCGCTGAGCTTCGACACCTCCCTCTCCGAGATCGCCATGGCGCTTTGCTCGGGGGCTATGCTCCATGTCGAAGGCCGAGACACCCTGCTGCCCGGGCGGGATCTCGAACGCTACCTCGAGCGCGAGCGGATCACGGTGCTATCACTCACGCCCTCGGCACTGGCCTTGCTGGATCCTGCGGCCGCGCCCAGCGTGGAGCAATTGATCGTGGGCGGCGAAGCCTGCCCGGCCGAGCTGGCCGAGCGTTGGGCAGGCCGGTGCCGCTTCTTTAACGCTTATGGTCCTACCGAGACCACCATTACCGCCACCTGTGTCGAATGCCGCGACGGGGCACACCCTCCGCCAATCGGTAGGCCGTTGTCGAATGTCCGGGTTTACCTGCTCGACCAGGCCCTCGAGCCGGTCCCCGTGGGTGTGGCCGGTGAGCTCTACATCGGCGGTGTCGGGGTGGCGCGCGGCTATCTGAACCGTCCGGAGCTCACCGCGGAGAAGTTCATCGCGGACCCGTTCACTAGCACCCCGGGGGCGCGTCTGTATCGGACGGGCGATCGGGTGCGCTATCGGCCCGACGGCAATATCGAGTTTCTCGGGCGTATCGACCATCAGGTGAAGCTGCGCGGGTTCCGCATCGAGCTGGGCGAGATCGAAGCGGCGCTGAGCCGTCACCCGGCCATCCGCGAAGTGGTGGTGCTGGCGCGCGAGGATAGCCCCGGGGACAAGCGCCTGGTGGCCTACCTCGTGACCGCGGACGCGCCGCCCGATCTCATCGATCAGTTGCGTGTGCTGCTGCGCGCGGGCCTGCCGGACTACATGGTGCCCGCCGCGTTCGTGACTCTGGATGCGCTGCCGCTCACGCCCAACGCCAAGGTCGATCGCAAGGCGCTGCCGGCGCCCGAGTACTCGGCGCTGCAGCAGGCCTATGTTATCCCGCGCACCCCGAGCGAGGAGATCCTCGCCGGCATCTGGGCCGAAGTGCTCAGCCTCGAGCGGGTGGGCATCCACGATAACTTCTTCGAGCTCGGCGGCCACTCGCTGCTGGCCACACAAGTCGTTTCTCGAGTGCGTCAGGTGCTTTCCGTGGAGCTGCCGCTGCGCGAGCTTTTTACGGCGCCGACGATTGCGGGCCTTGCGGCGCGCCTGGATGCGCTGCGCGCCGGGCCGCATCCGGGGCTTGCGGCCCCGCCGCTGGTGACTTCGGAAGTATCCGGCCCGGTCGAACCTTCCTTTGCCCAGCAGCGGCTGTGGTTCCTGGAGCAAATCGCGCCGGGGGGTGCGGCCTACATCATCGCGGAGGCGAAGTTGCTGCGCGGGGCGCTCGATGTGCCGGTGCTCGAGCGGGCGCTGGGGGCGCTGGTGGAGCGTCACGAGGCGCTGCGCACAGTGTTCGTGAGCGTGGAGGGAGCGCCGCTGCAGGTGGTCGCGGAGCCGGGGGCGTGGAATTTGCCGGTGGTGGACCTGAGCGCGCAGGCGGATGGCCGCGAGCGGCTGGAGAGCCTGCTGCGGGAGGAAGCCTCGCGCGGGTTTGATCTGGTGCGCGGGCCGCTGTTCCGGGCCCGGCTCTACCGGCTGGCGGTGGACACCCACGTGCTGCTGCTGGCGATGCACCACATTGTCTCGGATGGCTGGTCGATGGGGGTGCTCACGCGCGAGCTGGGCGAGTTGTATAGCCGCCTGTCGCGGGGGGAGCCACCGACACTGCCAGCGCTTCGCGTTCAGTATCGGGACTTTGCGCGCTGGCAGCGCGGCTGGTTGCAGGGCGAAGTGCTGGAGTCGCAGCTGGCGCACTGGCGATCGCGGCTGGCGGGGGCGCCGCAGGTGCTGGAGCTGCCCACTGACCGGGCGCGACCGCCGGTGGAGAGTCACCGCGGGGCCTTGTATTCGTTCACGCTCCCGCGCGAGCTGGTCGAGCGGCTGCATGGGCTGTCGCGGCGCGAGGGTGCGACACTTTTCATGACGCTGTTGTCCGCTTTTGCGCTGCTGCTCTCGCGCTACAGCGGGCAGCAGGATCTGTTGATCGGCACGCCGGTTGCCAACCGCAACCGCGCCGAGATCGAGGGGATGGTGGGCTTCTTCGTCAACACCCTGGTGCTGCGTGCGGATCTCTCGGGCGAGCCCTCGGTGAGGGAGTTGCTTGCCCGCATGCGCGAAGTGTGCCTGGAGGCCTACGCACACCAGGACCTGCCGTTCGAGCGGCTGGTGGAGGAGTTGCACCCCGCACGCGACTTGAGCCGCAATCCCGTGTTCCAGGTGATGTTCATACTGCAGAACGCGCCGATGGTTGTCCTCGAGCTGCCGGGGCTCACGCTGTACTCCATCGAGGTTGGTGCTGAGTCGGCGAAGGTCGATCTGACGCTCCAGGCGCAAGAGACGCCCGAAGGGCTCACCGGGGTGTTCGAATACGGGACCGATCTCTTCGACGAGTCGACCATTGCGCGCATGGGCGCGCATTGGCGCTTGCTGCTCGAGGCGATGGCCGCCGCCCCCGAGCGCCGCATCTTGGAGCTGCCGCTGCTTACAGATGCTGAGCGCCAACTGCTGGTCGAGTGGAACGATGCGGCTGCCGACTATCCGGCCGGTACGCTGCTGCACGGGTTGTTCGAGGCGCAGGCGCAGCGCACGCCCGAGCGCACGGCGCTCACGATCGGCGCAACGGCGCTGTCCTACGCCGAACTGAACGCGCGCGCCACTCGTATGGCACACACGCTGCGCGCACGCGGGGTGGGCCGCGGCCAACGGGTGGGCCTGTGCGTGGAGCGCGGCGCCGACATGCTCGCCGCCGTGCTCGGCATACTCAAATCCGGTGCGGCCTACGTGCCGCTGGATCCCGCCTTCCCGCAGGAGCGCCTGCGCTTCATGGTGCAGGACGCGGAACTGGTTGTGCTGGTATCGACGGCTGGCTTGGCGCACGTCTTCGGTCTGCCGCGCGAACGCCAACTGCTGCTCGATGCCGATGCCAAGAACATGGCTTCTGCACCGGATGAGCCCTTGCCAACGGATGACCGTACTGCGCGGCCCGAGGATCCGGCCTATGTGATCTACACCTCCGGTTCCACCGGCCGGCCCAAGGGGGTGGTGGTGCCGCACCGTGCGGTGGTCAACTTCCTCACCAGCATGGCGCACGAGCCCGGTCTGAGCGCCGATGACGTGCTGGTGGCCGTCACCACGCTCTCCTTCGATATCGCGGTGCTGGAGTTGCAGCTGCCCCTCACGCTCGGTGCCACGGTGGTTATCGCGACCCGCGATGAAGCCATCGATGGCCGGGCCCTCGGCGATCTGCTGGAACGGCATCGTGCCACCGTGATGCAGGCCACCCCGGTCACCTGGCGCCTGCTTCTGGAGGCGGGGTGGGCTGGCGGGGCCCGATTCAAGGCCTTGGTCGGTGGTGAAGCTCTGCCCAAGGATCTTGCCGATCAGCTGATCGCGCGCGGTGTCGAGCTGTGGAACCTGTATGGGCCGACCGAGACCACGGTGTGGTCCACCTGTGCCCGCATTACCGACAGCGCCAACGGCATCACCATCGGCAAGCCGATTGCCAACACCATCGTGCGCATTCTCGATGCGCGCCAGCAGCTCTGCCCGATCGGCGTTCCTGGCGAGCTGTGTATTGGAGGCGATGGGCTTAGTCTCGGTTACTGGAACCGTCCGGAGCTCACCGCGGAGAAGTTCATCGCGGACCCGTTCACTAGCACCCCGGGGGCGCGTCTGTATCGGACGGGCGATCGGGTGCGCTATCGGCC
>Ga0326597_10003215_pt1 | contig 23766 bp, 16 predicted proteins | sample RVTome_12_FD_203789 | JGI IMG/M metagenome (GOLD analysis project Ga0326597, IMG submission 203789) | Soil microbial communities from uranium-contaminated site in the Upper Colorado River Basin, Wyoming, United States - RVT100D185 | ecosystem: Environmental > Terrestrial > Soil > Contaminated >... | reverse complement strand
AGTTCAAGAGGGTGCTTCCTGTGGGCCCGCAGTGGCGCGCCTTTTCTTGCTGGAGAGCGACCGGGTCTTGCAGAGATGCGCCGCACACGGATGCGTGCGAGGATTCCTGGAAGCGGTGAGTTCATGACCCGGTTCGGCAAGTCGACATGACCGGGATGCCGGCGAGTGGCGCGGGCGGCGGATCGACACGTTGTATTGCGCTGTACGCGATCCTACACTGCGCCTGGACTCACGAGACGTTCAGAAGGCAGCAGGTCATGCGACAGACTCACATCGCAGTGCTTCTGGCCGCCGGGTTGTTCCTGGCCGCGCTCCCCGCCTGCAGTTTCAGCCGGAGTTCACGCTCCAGTTCGCGCTCGAGCGCCGCCTCCAGCCGCTCGTCCTCCCGGCAGGACGCCGCACCGGCCGCGACGTCGCAGGCGAACTTCCAGGAGGAGATCGCGGCCATCGCGGTCCTGTACGTCGGGCGAGACGGCACCGCGGACGATTTCCAACGGGCGATCACCGCCGCCGCGGACCGCAACGGCGTCCCATACTGGGAACTGGACGAACGGGTGTTCACCGCGATCGGCATCGGCTTGAAGCGGGCCGGTGTCCTGCGGGAGGCGATCCCCTCCGTCCCATTTCTCCAGGGAGTCAGGAACGCCGCGCACTTCCATGCGATCGAACAGGCCTACGCGATCCCATAACGCGCTCGGCGCCGTCGTGCTCGGCCTCGTGTTCCTGCCGGCGCGCCCGTCTGCCGCGAACCCGCCGGCCACGCTCGACTTCGTCTACATCGACGCCACGGCGGGCGAGGCTTCCGGGGGACACACCGCGCTGCGGCTCGGCGAGGCCGTCTTTCATTACGAGATTCATCCGGGCGGCCTGCTCCTCCTTTCGCGGGAGCCATGGGAGGCGTTCCTCCACCGGTACAACGACCAGCAGAATCGTTCGGTCACCGTGACGCGGGTGCCGGTGGACGGGAAAGCGTACGAGCGGGTTCGGTCACATCTATTCGGACGCTACGTGCAGCAGCAGGACCGCCTCCTGCGCCTGGATCGGCTGGCCGAGACGCACGCGTTGCTGCGGCGGCTCGCGGACGGGCAGGACCGGGTGGCGCTCCCGGGGCTCGGGTTCTTTTCCGAACAGCGCAGGGAGGCGCCCTCGGCGATCGCGCTGAGGCGTCTCGTGGAGCGCAGGTTCGGGGACGCGTGGCTCCTGGCGGAGCAGCGCGCCGTGACCGTGGAGCTGGAAGGCGCGTCGCTCGTCGAGTCGCTGCCGGCCGAGCAGTTCGCGACCTTTGCCGTTCGCCTGAAGGAGTTGCTCTCGCTGCGGCAGGCGCTCTCGCTGCTGCTCGAGGCCACCGGCCTCTCGGATGACGCATTGCTGTCCGCCTTGGGGAACGGCGGGCCGCTGACCGAACGGGAGCGAGCGAGCGGCGAACGGTTCCTGAGCGAACTCGCCGACTCCGTGCTGGCCCTGCTCGCGTCGAACCGTCCCGACCGGGGGACGGCGCTGCTGGTCCAGATGGCGCGCCATCAGGCGGTCAGTCGATCGCTCTCGACCGGCGTGCTGGCCACGCTCGATCCCTTCTCGGACGGGGCGGAGCGCCTGCCTCCGTCCGCGACGCGGTTTTGGGATCAGGAGGGTGAACGCCTGATCGCAGGGGCGCGCGGCGAGCTCGCCCGGTGCCGGGAGGCCTTCGCCGCCGCGACCGCTCTTCGGGCGACGGCCTATAGCCGCGTCGAAGCCGCGCAGGGGAGGCTTTTCGAGCTGGCGCGCGCGCGGCGGTTTTCGACCGCCAGGAGAGTCGAAGCGGGTCACCTGCTGCCCGGCAAGAGCCGCGCAGTCCGGACGGGGATCAAGGGCACGCCCGAGCAGTTCGCGGTGGCCGCGCGCGTCGCGGGACGGACTCTGGAAGCGAGCCGGGAGGAAGTGGCCGAGGCCTTCCGCTACCACCTGATCACGCGCAACTGCGTCACCGAGATCGTGCGCGACGTCAACGCGAGCTTCGCGAGCCGCGAACAGGCACGGGCACGACTGGGCGGCGTCCTGGTGCCGGGTGAGCGGCTCTCGTTCATCCCGTTCCGCTTGACGTCGGCGATCGCGGCGGCCTACGCCTCCAGCGAAACGGAGGTGCTGCCGTCGTTCCGGCTGCGGCAGCTCAATCGCCTGTATGAGCAGAGCGGGCCGCTGGTCTGGCTGCGCGAGAGCAACACCTGGACGTCCACGCTGTATTCGCCAGAGGCCGCCAGAGAGGACGGCGTGTTCCTCTTCTTCACCGACGACCTGGTGACGCCGAGACCGCTGCTCGGAAGCATCAACCTGCTCTACGCGGCGACCCACGCCGCCTGCGGATGTTTGCTCGCGCCGGTGGATGAGGGCCGGCTCTTGACCCGGTCGCTGCGCGGGATGTTGTACAGCCTGCCCGAGATCGCCTTCTTCAACATCCGCAAGGGGTCGTTTCAGAGCGCACCGGCCGGCAGCCGGTGACGGTTCCGCGGCGGAGGCGGAAGCCATCGGTCCGCCGAATCCGGCAGCCGGTCCTTGGTGCCCGGCGCCGTCGCGATAGGAACCGCGCACACGACGACTTTGCGCACGGGAGGTTCGCGGAGTGACTCAGCGTTGCGGGAGTTCGAAAGCGGGAAGCTGCACCTCGGACAGTGGCCGCAGGTCGAGGTGCTTCGTCGAAGCCTCCTCGAGGAATTCCTGCATCACCTTCGTCAGGGCGGGGTGCGAGATGCCGTGGGTACCCGGAAGGGCCAGGTGGAGGGCGTTCTTGCAGTGCCTGGCCACCTCCTCGCCGAAGGCGGGCGGCGTCACGGGATCGTGAGTGCCGGAGATGACCAACATCGGCACGTCGCAGCGGACCGGATCGCCGAACCCCTCCGGCAGATCGGACTTCGGCCAGAACTCGCAGACCGCCATCTGCCGGCGCACCCGTCCGTCACCGAGAAAGGTCCCCTTGGTCAGACGCACGATCTCCTCCTCCTCGATGCGCGCAACGTCCTCGGCGGCCGTGACCGACAGCAGCATGCCGAAGGAGATGATGTTGCGGAGCCTGCGATTGACGGAGAGGCTCGCCTCGGCGAAGGGCGCCAGGTTTCCGTCGTGGGCCGCAAGCAGCAGGCGCGGCACCTTCCGGTTTCCCTCGTTGTAGTACATGAGCGTTCGGAGGCCCTCGGCGAAGGCGCAGCGAGTGAGGGTCACTTCCTCCGGCCGGCCGGTCTCGGGGTGGGTGACGGTCACCCGGGCGGGCTCCCTCTCGAGTTGCGCCAGCAGTTCGTCGAAACGTTGGCGCAGGCGCGGGAAGGCGCGCCGGTACCTCGGGTTCTCCTCCACCTCCTGGAAGATCGTCTCGAGCCCCTGCTGCGCCGACCAGGCGTGGTAGAGCGGATTCTTGAAGGCGAGCGGCGCGATCCCCATCAGGATGGCGCACCGCACCGTCTCGGGATGGCGCCGCAGGTAGATCAGGATCGCCCGCGAGGCGTACGAACCTCCGTAGAGATTGATCTTCTCGTAGCCGAGCGCCTCGCGCACTTCGTTCAGGTCGTCCATGGCGATCGGCGTGGAGTACTGCGTGAGGTCCGCCCGTTTCGAGAGTTCCTTCAGTGCGGCGCGGCAGGCCTCCGGATCGAAGAGCGGCTCGAGATCCCCCTGCAGGCTGTCGTCGTTTCCGTGCGAGCGGAAGCGCAGGCTGTGGTCGCCGCCCGTTCCACGCTGGCTGACGAAGACGAGGTCGCGGTCGCTCCGCATCCACGAGTTCCGGTGGCCGTCGACCATGCCGACCGCGTTCACTCCCGGGCCGCCCGCGAGCACGAAGACAGGATCGGCCCGCGGATGCCGCGCCCGCGCGCGCAGGATCACGACGTCCAGGTGAAGCTGCCGGCCGGCCTGGCTCATGCGGTCCTCGAAGACCGTGTGGGTGCCGCGCGAGATCCGGCTGCCGTCCCGGGGGTCCTTGCCGGTCTCCAGGGCCAGCCGGCTTTCGAGGCCCTGTTCCCCCTGCGACGCGGCGGCAAGCGGGTGGCCGGCCACGACGAATGCGAGCAGCGCGCCGAGGAGCGCTCCGGAACTGGTTCTCGAGAGCATCATCGACCTCGTTTGGAAGGAGCCGGACGGAGAGGCCCATCACCGTAGGCCTTTGTCGCGCTTGCCGCCACGGCTGGTCGGGGCCCGGCGTTGCCGTCCTTCACCGCGCGTGATATCGTGACGGACACGGGGTGTGTATGACGGCACGTACGGGCAACGAGTCTGCGGAATCCGACGCGGTCCCCTCCTCGCTGGCGTCGATCGCGAGGAATGATCCGGGGCTGGGTGGCTGGAAAGAGGATTGGGCGCAAAGTCCGGCAGTTCCTCTCGATCGCAGACGTGTCATGAGCGTTTGCGCGCTGGGTCTTCTGGCGCTCGTGCCACTGCTCACCTACGGCTGTGACTGGGTGTCTACGTCTGGGGTCGGAGCAGGCGGCAATCCCCTCGAAAGCGCTTTCACGGGGGAACAGGCCATCTCCACTTACTTCCAAATCTATGCCGCGATCCTGATCGAGGAGGTCGACTTTGCCGCGGTCAGGGTGGGTCCGGTCCTGCTCGGATACTTTCTGCTCGGGCTGCTCTTCGCACTCGCGCGTCGACCCGCCGTCCGCGCTCTGACGGGACTCCTCTTGCTGCCGTTCAGCATGTCTCTCACGCTGGTCTCCGGCTTCTCCCTGCTCTCGGCCCAGATTGACGGGACGGCGAGTCCCTGGCTCTGGCTGTTCTTCCTCTCGGTCGTGACGTGGATCGTGATCCTGTCGACGCGGCTGGTCGGGTTCATCGCGCGGCAGGTGCAGCGAGTGTGACGGCAGCCGTGGTCGTCCGGGTCGATGCTCCCGTCGACGAGGTCGAGCCGGGAGGCTTCAAGGCGATTCCGTGACACGCTGGCGCAATCGCTCCAGTGCCCCGGCTGCATGCAGCGGCCCGCCTTCGACCTGCACGGCGATACGTACCTGGATGTCCTGACCGAGCGCATCATGCATCCGCAAGCGGTCGTCTCAGAGCGCGCCGGCCGGCCGCCGGCGATCAGTTCTGCCAGGTGACTTCGAGCGCGTTCGAATGGGAGAGGCCGCCCTCGGCGCCCGGATCGACGATCACGAACTGCAGCGTCAAGGTGAACGATCCCACGCCGCCTTCGCCGCGGTTCTTGTATTCGCCGTTGCCGTCGAGCTGGAACGGCATCACGCTCGAGAACGGCATCCCCGGGGCCAGCGTGCCGCCGCGAAACGGAAACGGCGCGGTGGTGGGGGACACCAGCAGGAACGCGATGGCGTTCGGCAGGCCGTCGATCAACTCGAAGTCGGCCTTCTCTCCCGCCGTCAGCTCACCGCAGACTTCGAAGCGCGGGGTCAAGCCGCCGGTGCCCGGCTTGCCGAAACCGAGGTCCACGTAGGGACCCGCGCAGGGCTCGGGGGTGCCGGCCGTCAGCGGCGCGGCCAGCAGGACGGTGAAGGCGGTGCCGAGCCAGCGCGCCGCGCGCCCGCTCGGGCGGGAAGAAACCGTGAGGGTCGTGTTCATTGGAAGCGGAACTCCGTGTGCTTCAGCGGGGAGGAGTTTTGTCTAGCGTCACTCGAAGTTTGTGCAAGGTGCAGGTGAAGGCGCGTGGGCGCGCGGCGACGGAGACTCCCGAATCGAGACGCTCGGCGGGTGGGGAAACAACAGCGGAGGAAATGGTGCGACAGAAACTGCCGCAGTTACAGGTGGTGCGGCATTGATCTCCTGTTTTGCGGGAGGCGTTCCCTGATTGGCGGCGGTTAACATGGTGGCGGATGGACCATGGGGTGACCAGCAGCCTGGAGGCGCTTCATGACGACCGCCCTATCGAGACGACAGTTCCTGTCGGCCACCGTCAAAGCCGCGACCGTGGCCGGCCTGGCGAGCACGGCCGTGCGGGCCCATGCGCCGATCCGCGACCGCTTGCGGCTGGGGCTGATCGGCTGCGGCCGGCGCGGCCGGCAGTTGATCCCCGTTTTTCAGAAGTTCGCCGACGTGGAGATCGCCGCGATCTGCGACGTCAACGGCCAGAGCATGGATCAAGCCCATGAACGCCTCGACCGGAAGCCGGCCCGCGAACCGGATTATCGGAGCATCCTCGATCGACAGGACATCGATGCCGTGGTGATCGCCACCACCGAGCACTGGCATGGGCTGCCCTTCATCCACGCCTGTCAGGCCGGGAAGCACGTCTTCGTGGAGAAACCGCTGTCGCACACCGTGGTCGAGGGCCGCGCGATGGTCGAGGCGGCGAAGAAGGCCGGAATCGTCGCGATGATGGGCACCCAGCAGCGGGGCCAGGAGCACTATCCGCCCGCGGTGGACATCGTTCAGTCGGGACGCCTCGGCAAGATCACGCTGGTCGAATGCTGGAACTGCATGAGGATCGGCAAGGGCTGGACCACCGCCGTCACCGCGGGCGACCCGCCCGCCTACCTCGATTGGGATCGCTGGCTCGGTCCCGCGCCGATGGTGCAGTTCGACCCGCGCCGGCTGGCACATGCATTCTGGTTCGATTATGGCGGCGGTATGCTGACGAACTGGGCCGTGCACCATCTCGACATCATCCTCTGGGCGATGAACGTCGACTCGCCCGAGCGGGCCGGTTGCTTGGGAGAGCAGTTCGTGGTCGAAGACATCTGGGACACGCCGGACACGCTGCAGGCGTCCTGGAGATTCAGAGACTTCCTGGTGCAGTACTCGTTGCTCGGACAGAGCAAGTTCCCGGCCCAGCTCTCCCGTCCGTACGATCACGGCATCGCCTTCTACGGAAACCAGGCCACGCTGCTGCTCGACCGTCATGGCTACGAGCTGTACGAGGAAGGGAACCTCGAGCGGCCGGTGGAACGCTCGGGACCCACGCCTCAGGATGGCCCCTGGCACCGCACGTTCGTGGACTGCGTGAAGGAGGGGCGGAAGCCGCCCTTGGATCTCGAGCAAAGCCATCAGGCCACGGTCTGCAGCCACCTCGGGAACATCGCCTATCACACCGGGCGAATGATCCGCTTCGACGGATCGAACGAGCAGATCCCGGGAGACCTCGAAGCCACCGCGTTGCTGAGCCGGCCGCGCCGCGCCGGTTACGAGCTGCCGGAGGTCTAGCGTGGGAGGCCTCGTCATCCTGGCCCTGTGGTGGAGCGCCGTCCATTGCGCCGCACCAGCGCAGACCCAAGATCCCCAAGATCCATGGGACCCGAACTACGTCGTCTCCGAAGAGACGGCGCAGGCCATCGAGGCCGCGTTGCCGGACGAGCCGTTTGTGCAGCCGGCCCGCCCGCGCCGGCTCTTGATCTATGGCCGCCGGCCGACCCATCCGATGTCGGTGGCCTGTTGCTTTCACGCACTCGAGGCCCTGGGACGGAGAACCGGCGCGTTCGAGGCGATCGCGAGCGGCGACCCGCGCGTGTTCCAGCCCGAGAATCTGAAGCAGTTCGACGCCGTGCTGCTGAACAACACGCACGAGCCGCATCCGTTGCTGCCGTTCGACCAGCTCGACGCGAAGCAGCAGGTCGCGTCGAGTCGGCGCGAGACCTTGCTCGAGCAGAGCCTGTTGGAGTTCGTCGCCTCCGGCAAGGGCCTCGCGGGCATTCACGCCGCGACCGCGACGAGTTCGAAGGTCTGGCTCGAGCTGCTGGGCGGTTCCTTCGGCGGCCACATCACCGAAGAGGTGTGGATCCAGCCGAACGAACCCGCGCACCCTCTCTGCGCTCCGTTGAACCACCGGAGCTTCCAGCTCAAAGATGAGATCTACGTCTCGCGGGCCCCGGATTTCCACCACGGCCTGCGGGTCCTGCTCAGCCTCGACCTGGACCGGATGCCTGACCCGGGCCTGCGCGATGACGGCGACTACGCCATCAGTTGGGTGCGCCCGTACGGCCGGGGGCGGGTCTTCTACTGTTCGCTCGGGCACGAGGCGTCGAGCTACTCCCACCCGGAGGTGCTCCGGCACTACCTGGCCGGGATCCAGTTCGTCCTCGGTGATCTGCAAGCCGACGCGACTCCGCCCATCCAGCGGCCGAACGGGTACATCACGCGCGTTCCCGCCGAGGCGCCCGAGGCTCGGGAGGCGCGCCACCTGCGGATCGCGAAGCGGCGCTCGGGGCCGATCGTGATGGTCCATCGCGGCGCGTGGGCGCTCTTTCCCGAGAACACGCTCGAGGCGTATGCGGCGGCGATGGACTTCGGCGCGGACGGGTGTGAGATCGACCTGCGCCGCACGAGGGACGGCGTGCTGGTCCTGTTCCACGACGACGGGTTGGATCGCATGACGAACGCGCTCGGCCCCGTCCGCGAGTACACCTATGAAGAACTGCTGGCGATCCCGTTCCGGTCGCAGGTGGATCCCGGCGCGCGGATCCCGACCTTCGCGGCCGTGCTGGAACTGGCAAGGCGGCGCGGCATGTTGCTGCACCTCGACGTGAAGGAGCCTGGACTGGAACCGGACATCGCGAGGCTCCTGGATGCCGCCGACGCGTGGGACCACGTCGTCGAGATCAATCCGGGGAACGCGGCGGAACTCCGCCAAAACGAGAAGGCGCACTGCATGGCCTACAAGGCCTTCGGTTGGCAGAGCGGCCGCATGGACCTGGATCCCGAACTCGTCCGGGACGGCCTCGCTCTGCCGGGCGAGCTGCTCATGGTGGACGATCCGCGCGTCGCCGCCCGCGCACTGAAGCGCAAGGTCGGGCGCGTGCCGCTGCCGGAGAACCTGCGGGCGCCGCTGCCGCCGCCTGGGGCGGCCGGCGCCTCGCCGCACCCGGGAGGTTCCGAGGTCGCACACCTGCGGGCCGTGGCGGATCGGGTCGACGGCCGATCGTTCGCGGAACTCGCCGACCTGCTCGCCGCGGAGTTCTCGAGCACCGACCTCGACGGGGACGCGGCGCACCAGCAGGAGCGCGCCGGTCGCATCCTGGAACGCGCGTGGACGGCGCAGCAGATCGGACTGCTGGGAGACCGCTCGCCGCGCGCGGTGAAACTGCTCGAAGAGCTCGTCGCAAACCGGAGCCTCCATCGAGACTGGGCCTATCACGGACTGGACGGCGCCCAGGCGGTGCGCGCGTTGGGCCGTCTGGGAGCGGCCGAATCGGCGCCCTTCCTGATCAAGACGTTTCAGACGATCGACCCGGAGTTGAGACGGTTCGTCGAGCCGCCTTCTGAGTTCCCCTACGCCTGGGCGGATCACCGGATGAAGCGGGAGATCATCGACGTCCTGGGCGAGCTGCCGGGCGAGGCCGGCCGGCAGTTTTTGAACGAGTACCTGGCGATGGACGAGGCGGAGGCTTCCCGGTTTTCGATGCCGCTGTTCGAAGAGGCCGCACGGGCCTTGCTCCGCCGGGACGAGTCGGAGGAGACGTTGGACATTCTCTTGCGAAGCGCCAATCCCGCGGTCCGGGGCGCGGCGATCCTGTCCGGGCTGGATCGATCCGCGGGGCGAGCCGCTACGCTTTCGAGCCTGCTACCCTGGACCCGGGAGTTGCCCGGTGCCTTTGCCGACACTTCCGAGGACGAATGACCGTGACCCGACCGATCGCAGAACTCGAAGCCCTGGACCCCGCGCGCCTCTCGGGGATCATCCGCGAGCACATGTCGCGGGTCGATCCCACGATCCAGGTCGGGCCGGCGCAGATCGCCTACGTGCGGCACAAGCCCGAAGTCTCCACCCTGGTCGGCTTCGAGTTGGAGCTCGCCAGAGACGGCGAGCGGCTCGAACAGTATTACACCGCCACGCACTACGCACATCGGGACGAGGCCCGCCGGGTCCTGGCCAAGTGGCAGACGCGCAGGCCGCTTCCGGTGCGCTTTGGCGATCCGGTGTTCGCCGATGCCACCCAACAGACCGTGCTGTGCGCCTTCCCCAATGACGCCGCCCTGGCGGGGCTCAAGATCGCCGTCGATCCCGCGAAGCTGCGCCACGTCGTCGACCGGGTGTTGTTGCCGGAAGGGGAACACGCACGGGCCAAGAAGCTCCGCATCCAGCGGGTGACCTACAAGCCGGAACGCCGCTTTGTGGCCCGCCTGGTGGCCGGCAGCCGTGAAGTGGCCACCTTGGCCCGCCGCTCGCGCACGGTCTACATGCGCGTGTACGCCGATCAGACCGGTGAACTCTGCCGGGCGGTCTCCGAGCAACTGGCCGGCCGCTTCGACTTCGTGCCGCGCCCCCTGGGTCACGACCTGCCCACGCGCATCTACTTCCAGGAAGAGCGGGCCGGCCCGGCGCTGGCCGAACTGCTCGGGACGGATCGCGCGCTGCAGCTCGCGCAGGACGCCGGCCGGAAACTGAGACGCCTGCACACCTCCGGGCTCGAGCTGCCGCGCCGGATCGGCCCGCGGGATCTGATCGCGCGGCTCGAACGCACCGCCCGGGACCTGGCAGACCTCGATCGCGAGTTGGGAGCCGAAGCCGCCCGGCAGGTGTCGCGCCTGAAGGAACACGCTCCCGGAGAAGGCGCCGCGTGCACGGTGCACGGCGATTTCCATCACGGCCAGATCGTGGCCACCGAAGGCGGCGCGGTGCTGCTCGACTTCGACGAGGCCGGACAAGGCGCGCCGGAACTCGACCTGGGGAACTTCCTGGCCCACGGCGAGGCGCGGCAACGCCGCCATCTGGGCCAGGATCTCGGGCTGGATCCGGTCCGCGAACATCTGCTCGCGGGCTACGACGCGCCGCTTCCCGATCTGGGCTGGTATCGCTCCGCCGCCTTGATCCTGCTGGCTGCGCGCCCCTTCCGCGAACTCGCCCCGGACTGGCGCGGCCAGAGCGCCGGGTTGCTCGACGCGGCCTCGCGGTAGGGCCGCCGGACGCTACCGGGTGATCAGTCGCCGATGTAGCCGATCGCCTTCAGCTCATTGACCGTGTCGGCGTCGAGCTCCACGTGGCCGGAAGCGGAAGCGGGCAGCTGGCCGCCCCGCAGCCTGGCCAGGCGGTCGGCCAGCCGGGCCAGCACGTCGGGATGGCGCGCCGCCAGATCGACCTGCTCGGCCGGATCCTGAAAGAGCGCGTGCAGGACCTGGCTGCGCGCGAACAGTTCGTCGTTCGAGAGCAGCTCCTGCGTCAGGTGATCGCGCGGCAGCTTGTCCGGGATCACCCGGACTCCCGGGCCGAAGCCCTGGAACTCGGTGTCCGGCTCGAGCTTGACCCGGACCGCGCCCAGGCTGAAACGCTCGCCGTCCTTCCAGACCTTGTCGATGACGCCTTCCAGCTTGAAGGACCGCCGCCCGGCCCGATCGGGCCGCAATTCCGCCTGGTCGACCAGAAGCTCACCGGCCGCGTCGAACTCGCCCTCCAACTCGATCACCTGGCCCGGCTCGAGCGTCTCGAAGGCCACCGGTTCGCCGTCCCGCACATCGATCGGCAGTTTCTCGGGCAGCTCTGACCAGAGCGCCCCCAGTCTCAACCGGCGCGGATTCGACTCCAGCTCGGCGATCGGACCGCGGATCTCGAAGTCGTCGTCCTCGCTCTCCTCGAGCACCACGCGCTCGGCGTCCAGGGACCCGTCGTCGAACTCGCCCTTGACCTCCACCCGCAACCCCGGGGCGAGCCCCCGCGCGGTCGTCGAAGTCTCCGCCTGGCCGGCGCCCAGGTACTGATAGCTCTCCACCAGCTTCCACTCGCCGCCGCGCGCGGTTCGGAAGTAGCGCCGTCCATGGAGCAGTTCGGCGAAGATCGGCTGGTCGTCGCGCGGCTGGAACAGATCCTGCCCTTGAAGCTGAACTGGAACCTCGGCCCCGCAGCGCGCGCCGAGGGTCGGGAAGAGGTCGATCAGCGAGACCATCGCGTCATTGGTGGTGCCCTGGCGATCGCCTCCCGGCAGCCGCACGATCAGCGGCACCCGGAGCAGCGCGTCGCAGAGCGAATGTCCGTGCCCCAGCCGCCCGTTCTCGCCGAACTCCTCGCCGTGATCGCTGGTGAACACGATCAGCGCGTCTTGAAGCGCGCCGCGGCTCTCGAGCGCATCGATCAGTTCTCCGAAGCGGTCGTCGTAGCCGCGGATGCAGGCGTCGTACAGCGCGCGGATGGCCTCGCGGTCGGTCTCGGTGAGCGTCTCGACGCCGTCGTTCACGGCGTCCCGGAGCCGCTTCTGATCCTCCTTGGACAGGCTCCGCGCGCCCGGCGGCAGGGGAAAGAGCGCCGCCGCGGATTCGTTCGGCAGGTACGGCCAGTGCACGTCGAGCACGTGGACGTATCCGAACAGCGGCGCGCCGGGCGCGGCCTCACGCTGCTCGTCGTACCATTCCAGGAACGCCGAGTGCACCAGGGCGGCGTCCCCGATCCCCTCGCGGTAGTGATCGAAGCCCTGGTCGAAGCCGAGGAACGGTTTGAGCTGCGCGTTCTTGACGAACCCGCCGGTGCGATAGCCGGCCTGCTTCAGACTCTCGGCCAGGGTGAACTCCTCCGCCGACAGGAGATCCGAGCTGATCTTGCCGGCCTCGTCCTTGGATGAGCCCTCGAACACGCCGTGGCCGGACGGCAGCTTGCCGGTGAAGATCGACGGCACCGACGGCTTGGTCCAGGACGTCGTCGCGAACGCGTTCTCGAAGCGCACCGCGCCTTCGGCGAAGGCGTCGATCCGCGGACTGGTGGGACGCGGATAGCCGTAGCAGCCCAGATGATCGGGACGCAACGTGTCGACCACCACCATCAGGACCAGGGGCGGCGGCGCGGACCGTTGGGTCTCGGCCGGCCCGCAGGAAAGCAGGGGCAGGATCGATAGAGTCCACCACGTTCGCCGGTTCACTGTTCGCTGTCCTCCTCCGGAACGATCAATCGCAAGGGGGTCACGGCGCCGGCTCGCACGTGGCAGGTGCCGCGGGCGCCGCCCGACAAGACGTCATAGGTGTCGGCGGGCAGCGGGCCCGCCTCGGCGCGCCCGCGTCCGTCCGAGACCACGTCGAGACGCGCCTTGAGCGTCTGACCCACGAATCGGACGACCTGTTCCCCGGCGCCCCGTCCATCCGGTCCGGACAACTCCAGCTCGACCGAGCCCACCTGCGAAAGGCGGATGTCCTGGACCGTGTTCCGCCCGAAGTCGATCTTCACGCCGGTGAGCGCCAGCGGAGCATCCTCTCGTCCGACGCCCAGCTCGTAGCGGCCGGGGTGCAGTTCGCGCAGCGTGAAGCCGCCGCCGGCGCGGCTGCGCGAGCGGCGGATCTTCGGCTCTTCCCCGGGCGGGAGGAGTTCCCGCAGGAACACCAGCGTTCCGGCGATCGGGCGGCCGCGGTCGTCCAGCAGCCGGCCCTCGAGTTCGGCCGCGGGGTAGAGCTGGATCAGCAGGGGGATCGCGCCCGGCTGGACCATCACGGTTTCGGGGCCGAACCGGAAGTAACCGTCGGACTGGACCGTCAGCTCGACCTCGCCCTCCTCCAGGCCCTCGAAGCGGAAGGACCCGCGGGCGCCGACAAACGCACGTTTGCGCTCTCGCGCGCGGCCGTCCGCCCCGGTCCATTCCACGGTCAGCGAGAAGCGCTCCAGCGCGGCGCCGCTTTCACTGTCTCGAACCTGGCCCTCCAGCGCGAGCAGCGCCTGCATGCGGATCACGACCGGTCCGCTTCGCTCCGGGAGGGGGATCGCCACGACCTGATCCTCGTAGCCCGGGCTCGAAGCCAGCAGTTCGATCGGCCGGCCGGGCGGAAGCAGGTCGAATCGAAAGCGGCCGGCCGCGTCCACCTCGATCTCCGCGAGCGCGGCCTCCGCGCTTTGCCCCGGCCGCGCCGGGTCGGCGGCCGGATTGGCCCGCACGATTCCGGGCGAGAGCGGCTGCCCGAGCGTGTCGGTGAGCTGCCCCTCGATCGACGCGCGGCCCTCGAGCTCGAGAGTCAGCTCGGTTTCCTGGCCGGCGACGACCACGACCTCGACCGGTCCGGCCGCCTCTTCGAAGAAGGCGGCGCCGAGCTTCCAGGTTCCAGGAGGCACGGCGCGAATCTGGAAGCGGCCCTGGTCGTCGGCCCGCAACGCTTCGCGCAGCCCGGCGGCCCGCACCAACCCGGGATCGTCCTGTTCGAGCCGAAGCACCGCGAACGGTGCGGCGCCGCCGTCCGCCCGCCGCACGAGACCGCGGATCCCGTTTCGAGGCGCCAACCGAATCTCGAAGGGCGCCGGGTCCGCGTCCGGCTGGCGCTCGAGCAAAGCCGGAGTGCCCTCCGGATGCCAGGCCGCCAGGCGATAGGGCCGCCGCGCCTGGATCCGGTCGATCTCGAAGCGCCCGTCGTCGTCGGCCGTGACCCGGCGTTTCGACGCCTCGCTCGATTCGAGACCCAGCAGGCGGATGCGCGCTCCCGCGGCCGGACGCCCGTCAGCCAGGAAGACATGTCCGGCCAGTCGACGGCGCGCAGGCAGCACCACTTGCAGAGGTTGCCGCGCCGCCGATCGATCGAGTTCGAGGCTCACCCGATCGCCCCGGTGGGTGGACACCTCCAATTCGACGTCGTCGCATGCGGTGGGCCCCAGCGAGAACTCTCCCGAGGCGTCCGTCCGGCTTTCGGCCAGCACGACGGTCAGCTCTTCGCCGCCCGCCTCCCGCCGGGCGAGGGTGCGCACGACGGCGTCCCGCACTCCGGTCCCGTCCGTGTCGCCCGTCTCGAAAGACTCGATCACCTTGCCGCGCAGCAGATGACCGGCCTCGAGTGGAATGCGCGGCGGCGCCTGCTGGACGTCGATCCACGATTGATGGCGGGCGAAGCCCCGCGCCAACACTTCCAGGCGGCCCCGGGCGCGCGCGGGCACGTCCAGTTCGAAACGGCCGTCCGGACCGCAGAACGACTGGTGGATCCGATCTTCGACAGTGAACAGCAGCAGCGCTCCCGGTACCGCGCGGCCGTCTTCGGCGGCGACGATCTGGCCCACGAACATCTGGCCGCGCTCGAGCAGCAGGACCACGCTACCGCCCGGGCGTACCGCCGGCATCCGCGCCGATCGCAGGTCCGACCAGCTGGCCTGCAGCGAGAACAGACCGGCGCGAGGCACCGGGAAGACGACCTGGCCCGAGGTGTTGGTCTGCAGCGACCGGCTCAGGACAGAATCGGAGGTCGCGCTGCCCGCCGTCGGTTCGAGCGTGACCGTCGCGCCCGCCCGCGGCGCGTGATCCGGTCCCAGCACGGTGACTTCGATCCGGGCCTTGTGCGATTCCTCGAGCAGGCCCGCTTCGGAATCCGTCCGGAAACCGGGCTCGTCGTCGGTCGAGCTCTCGGTCAGCACCCGCAGCGGTCCCTCGTCCTCCGGCTCCAAGGACGCGGCGGACGCGGCACTCTCTTTCAGGAAGTCGGCGGACCGGTCCGTCCCGATCGGCGATCCGGAAGGAGTTTCCGTGGACCACGCCAGGAGCAGCACGGCGGCCGTCCCCAGGAACAGCGCGGCCATCAAAAGGACAATTCGCATGCGCATGTCCGTTGGAGATGCAAACGCCGGGCCGACCGGAATCCCGCCCGGGGACGCCGTCCGCGCATCGGGACGCGCCTTCGACCATCTGTCTTCCGGAGCCCCCCGTCCTGGATCCGGACACGCGCCGCTCGAAGAGCCCCGCTGAAGGCGTCTGGGCGGCTCGATTCGATTGGGCCCGCTTTTTGATCAGCGCTGGACCAACCCTTGATCGGAGATACGAGCAGTGGCCGACATGCACCCCAACGAGCCGCGCCTGTTGATGTTCAGTCACGATACGTTCGGACTGGGCCATCTGCGTCGCTCCACGATCCTGGCGCGGGCCTGCTCGGAGCGGATCGAGTACCTCTCCACTCTCTATGTGACCGGCGCCCAGCGGCCGTACCGGTTCGGCATTCCGGACGGCTGCGACGTGGTCAAGCTGCCGGCGCTCTCGAAGGACGCCCTGGGCCACTATGTGCCGCGGACGCTGGACGTCTCCACGGATCTGGTGCTCTCGCTGCGCCGCGGAATGCTCCTGGAACTGGTCCGGCGGTTCGCGCCCCACGTGATCCTGGTGGACCACGCCCCGCTGGGCGCCGCGGGTGAACTGCGCCCGGCGCTCGACTGGATCCGCGAACACGGCACGGGCACCACGGTGATCCTGGGCATGCGGGACGTGCTGGACGATCCGGATCGGGTGCGGTCCGAATTCGGCCGGGAGACCCTGGCCGAGTTGATCGACCGCTACTACGACCAGGTGCTCGTCTACGGCGACCAGCGCCTCTTCGATCCGATCCAGGAATACTCACTGCATGAAAGCGCCGCCCGCAAGGTGCGCTTCTGCGGCTACGTGACCAACGCCCAGCCGAACGAACCCCATGCAGGCGGCGGCGACCGCCTGCGCATCCTGGTCCAGGGCGGCGGCGGCGAGGATGCTTCCCGGCTGTACGACGTCGTGCTGGAGGCGCTGGCCGGCCCGCTCCAGGACTTCGACGCCAACGTCGACGTGACCTACGGCCCGTTCCTGTCCACAGAAAGCAGGCAGCGACTCAACGCGGCGGCCTTGGCTGACGCGCGCCTGCGGGTCCACGGCTTCCGCAAGAACATCGGCAGTCTGTTGCGCCAGTCCGACCTGGTGATCGGCATGGCCGGGGCCAACACGGTGGCCGAGATCCTGGCCGTTTCGATTCCGAGCATCCTGGCGCCCAGGCGGCGGCCGCGCCGCGAGCAGCTCACGCGCGCGCTGCGGCTGGAGGCGCTCGATCTGGCTCGCACGATCGATACCGATCGCAACGACGCCCCCGAGACGCTGGCCGCTCTGGTGCGGCTGGCGAGTGCACGCCAACTGTTGCCTCCCGTGCGCCTCAGACTCAACTGCGACGGCGCCCGAATAGCGGCCGACGCGCTCAAGGAAGCGCTTTCCAGGAGCCGCGTCGCCGCGCACGACGGAGACCGCGGTCCCTTCGAGGTTCGTCATGCCTGAGAACACGCCCCGGGTCGGCTACCTGCTGAAGAAGTTTCCGAGGCTCTCGGAGACCTTCATCCTGAACGAGATCCTCGAGCTGCAGCGTCAGGGCCTGGACGTCCACGTGCTTTCGCTGTACATGCCGGACGACGGGCGGTTCCATTCGGCCGTGGCCGAGCTCGTCCATCCGATCACCTATGTTCCCGAGCTGGGTCCGCGGGATCTGTTCCGCCGCTTCGCGGAGCGACGCGGCGACCTGCGGCGGCTGATGAACCGGATCGGAACGGCGCTGGACTACCTGTTCGACCTGGGTGAAGCCGACGGCCTGCCGGTGATGAAGCGCGCACTCGGGGTGGCGCTCGAGGTAGAGCGCCTCGAACTGGACCACATCCATGCCCATTTCGCGACGATCGCCTCGCGCACCGCGCTGGCGGTCAAGCTCTTGACCGGCGTGAGCTACTCGATCACCGCCCACGCCAAGGATATCTATCGCAGCACGGTCCAACCCGAAGCCTTTGCGCGCCTGGTGGACGAGTCGGAGTGCCTGGTGACGGTCTGCGAATCGAACCGCGACCACATCCTGGCCGAGCTGGCTCCCGGCCGCGACCAGAAGGTCCGGCGCCTCTACAACGGAGTCGACCTGGAACGCTTCCGCCAACGAGAGCCGCGGGTGCCTCGGAGCACCGGCGAGGCGCCGAGCATCCTGGCGGTCGGACGCCTGGTGCAGAAGAAGGGCTTTGCGATCCTGATCCGGGCCTGCGCCGAGTTGCGCAACCAGGGCGTCCGGTTCCAGTGCCGCATTGTCGGTGACGGCGAACAACGGGCCGAGCTGTTGGAGTTGATCGCGAGCTTGAACGCGGGCGCCGTGGTGGAACTCGCCGGCGCGCTGCCCCAGGATCGGATCCTGCCGCTCTACGCCCAGGCCGACGTCGTCGCGCTGCCGTGCGTGCAGGATCAGGACGGCAATCGGGACGCCCTGCCGACCACTCTGCTCGAAGCGCTGGCCTGCGGCCTGCCGGTGGTCTCCACGCCGGTGGTCGGGGTTCCGGAGATCGTGATCGACGGCCAGAACGGCCGGCTGGTTCCGGAAGGAGACGTGGCGGCGCTTGCCGCGGCGCTGAAGGAACTGCTTCTTTCCGCCGAGCTGCGCGAGCGCTTCGGCCGGGCGGGACGCCTGCGGGCCGAGCACTGTTTCGATCTGCGGCAGAACGTGCGCGCCTTGCGAGAGCTGTTCCCCTCGCCGGCACGAACGCCCCCCAAGTTCGTCAAGGTCGTCGAGGCCGGCGCATGAACGTCCGCCCGAGCACCTATCGAAGACTCCTCCCGTTCCTGATCAAGCGGCAGCAGGGCCAGTTGCTGCTGTTGATCCCGCTGGTCCTGACCGGGATCGGCATGACGCTCTTGCGGCCCTGGCCGATGAAGCTGATCCTGGACGGCTTGTTCTTCGGCTACACCTCCCGCTTCGTTCCCGAGTGGCTGACCGCTCCGGGGCGCACCACCGAATTCCTGATCGCCTGCTGCTCCGCAATCGTGCTCTTCGCGGTGGTTGACGCCGTCGCCGGCTACTTCCAGCTGTTGATCTCGGCCCGCGCCGGACAGAAGGCGGTCGCGCGCATCCGCGCGGCGGTCGTGGATCGCATCCAGGCGCAGGATCTCCGCTTCCACCGCCAGTCCGGCCTGGGCGACCTGCTGATGCGGACCACCGGCGACGTCGCGCTGTTGCGCGAGATCCTGATCACCGGCGTGGTCGAGGTCGCGCGCAGCCTGCTGGTGGTCATCGGAATGCTGGTGGTCATGCTCCTGCTCGACGTGCGCCTGACCCTCACGGCGCTGCTCGTGCTGCCGCCGCTCGTGCTGGCGATTCGACTGATCACTCCCGGCATCCGGCGGGCGGTCAAGAAGCAGCGCGAGAAGGAAGGCGTGCTGGCCACCGACGTCTCCGAGGCGCTGCAGGCCATCTCGGTGGTGCAGTCGTACGCCATCGAGGAACGGGCCAGCGAGAAGATCCGGCGGCAGAACCGCGCGAGCAGCCGGGCCGGCCTGCAGGCCAAGCGGCTCGAGGCCTCGCTGGGGCGCACGGCCGAGATCCTGCTGGCCGGCGGACTGGCGGTGATCCTGGGGCTCGGCGCGCTCCGCGCGCTGGAAGGGCTCTTGACCCCGGGCGACCTGGTGGTCTTCGCCTCCTATGTCCGCGGCTTCTACAAACCGCTGCGCAACATCGCGAACCGCACGGCGCGCATCGCCAAGGCCGGCGCCTGCGCCGAGCGCATCGTGGAGATCCTCGAGCTCGAGCCGAGAATCCAGGACGCGCCGGACGCGGTGCCGGCGCCGGCCTTCCGCGGCGAGGTGCGCCTGGAACAGGTCGAGTTCCGGTACGACTCGACCTGTCCGGTGCTGCGGGGCGTCGATCTGTCGATCCGTCCCGGCGAATTCGTGGCGCTGGTCGGGAGGAGCGGCGCGGGCAAGTCGACCATCGCCAACTTGATCCCGCGCCTGCTGGAGCCTGATTCCGGCGCCGTCTTGATCGACGGCCACGACATCCGCACGTTCACCCTCGAATCGCTGCGCCGCCAGATCGGCCTGGTCTCCCAGGAGACGATCCTGTTGCGCGGGACGATCCTGGAGAATCTCGCCATCGCCCGGCCGGATGCCGGCGAACAGGAACTCTTCGACGCGGCCCGCGAGGCCGGGGCGGACCGCTTCATTGCCGAGTTGAAGGACGGATACGACACGCTGGTCGGAGAGCGCGGCGCGACCCTCTCCGGCGGCCAGGCGCGCCGCATCGCGCTGGCTCGCGTGCTGCTCAAGAACTCGCCGGTGGTCGTGCTCGACGAGCCGATGGTGGCGCTCGACGCGGAACTGGAGCAGGAGGTCAGCCGGAACTTGCGCCGCGCCCTGACCGGGCGCACGACCTTGTTGATCGCGCACCGCTTCAACCTGCTGCCGCAGGCCGACCGGATCCTGGTGATCGATCGGGGGCGGATCGTCGAGGAAGGGCGGCACGATGAACTGCTCGCCGCCGGGGGCCTGTACCGCCGGCTGTACGAGGCGCGCGACCGCGGCGAAGAGATTCCGGATCTGCAGCGCACCGTCTCGGAGTGCACCTCGTGATGACGTCGAGTTTCCTCCCTCCCCTGGTGCAACGTCTCAAGCTGGCGATCGAGGAAGCCACGGTCCTCGAGGCGTTCTCGCCGCTCGCCGGCAGGCTGTTTGGCGAAGGCTGCCTCCTGGAAGGACTCGCGGCCTGGCGCCTGTTTCCTTCCCGCCGGGGCGGCTTCACGGTGTCGTACCGATTCAAGACCTCAGGCGGCCGGCTCGGCCAAGACGATCGGTCGCTGCCCTACGATCTATCGACCCGGATCGACGTCGAACAGCCGCCGGCCGGCGGGGCCGCGGAACATGCGGCCGCCCTGGCGGCGGGCGCCTTCCAGCTTCAGGACGATCCGAGGCTGAACCAGCTCGACGGGATCCTGGGCGGCCTTGGCGTGCCGCGGTGGTTCCACCATCCCTACCAGAGTCCCGAACTGATCTCCTACCGTCCGCTGAGCCGAGCCACGGTTCGCTTCCGCAATCAGGAGGACGAGGGGCTCTACCTGCGCGCGAGCGCCTCCCGGGGTCGTTTCGAACGCGGAGCGCGGTTGGCCGGCATCGCCGCGGAACGCTTCGTTCAGCCGAGCGGCCGGCGCGGTCTGTTTCCACGGCTCCTGGACACTCTGCCGGAGCTGCGCGCCACGCTGATCGAGGAGTGCGGCGGGACGCTCATGCACCACTGCTTGACCGATCTCGGTGGAACCGACATGGAGTCGCTGGCGGACGCGCTGATCAGCCTGTTCCGGGGCGAGATCCGGGAGCTCGGCACCCACAACGCCCTCGACGAGGCCGAAGCCACGGCCTGGATGCTGCGCCGGGCGGCGGTGGCTCGGGGTGACGTGCTACCCGACATCGACTTCGAACTGGCGCGGCTGTTCGAGGCGAGCGCGCTGATCGAGTCGCCGGCGCCGGTGCCGCTGCACCGCGACCTGCACGACAAGCAGATTCTGCTGGATGGGGCCGGCGGCGTGGTGCTGCTCGATTCCGACACCCTTTCGGCCGGTGATCCGGCGCTGGACCTCGCCAACCTCACGGTTCATCTCGAGCTGCGCGCGTTGCAGGGACTCCTGGATCCGAACGCCGCGCGGGCGCTCGCGCACCAGTTGCTGTGGGCGTGCGCGGGAGCGGGCCTCCGGCCGTCGCGACATCGCATGAACTACTACCAGGCCTGCACCTGGCTGCGTCTGGCGGGCGTCTACGCGCTCCGCTCGAGCGGCGCCGGCCTGATTTCCACCTTGCTCCGGCGCGGCAGCGAGGAACTCGATTCGCTTCAAGCTGGACCGGCAGCCCCGGCAGCACAGGAAAAAAAGGAGCTTCGATGAGACGGTTCGTTCGGATCTGCATGGTCGGCCTTTGGGCCGTTGCCCTTCTTCGAGTGGACGCCGCGGCTCAGTTGTCGCCGCTTTCGGTCTCGGTTCACGAATCCACTCCGGAATCGGGTTCGGATCTGGGCTGGTCGGTGGCCGCGGGCGACGTGAACGGAGACGGTTACGACGACGCCGTGGCCGGCGTTCCGCATGCCGACGTGGGCGGTGTCGTGGACGCGGGCCGGGTGCTCGTGCGCTTCGGACCGGCCTTCACCTCGTCCGCGTCGCTGGTGTCGCCCGCGCCCCAGGCGGGAGCCAACTTCGGCGTCGCCCTGGCCTGCTCCGATCTGGACGATGACGGCTTCGCCGACGTGATCGCCGGCTGTCCGGGCGAGAACCACGGCGCGCTCATGGACGTGGGCCGCGTCTACATCTTCCGGGGGCCGTCGCTTTCGACCGTCACGGCGATCGACATGCCGGCCGAGGCCGCCTCTTCGGACTTCGGGCACGCGCTTTCGGCCGGCGACGTCAGCGGCGACGGCCGGCCCGACCTGGTGATCGCCGCGCCCGAGGCGCCGGTCGGCGGACTGACGGCCGGCAAGGTGTATGTGTTCGACGGCCCCACGCTGGCCCTCCTGCAGACACTCGCCCATCCCGCGCCGAACAACGGCGACCAGTTCGGCTGGTCCGTGGCAACCGGCGACACCGACGGCAACGGCGCCGCCGAGGTGATCGTGGGCATCCCCAACGAGCAGTCCGCCGGCCTGATCGAGTCCGGGGCGGTGGCGGTCTACGCCGCGCCGGCGCTGACCTCCTGGGTGATCCTGACCGAACCGGTGCCGGAACTCTCCGCCGAGTTCGGCCGCACGACGGCGGCCGGCGATCTGAACGGCGACGGTTTCGCCGACGTGGCGGCCGGCATCACCGACGCGCGCCCGTCCGGCATCGTGGACGCGGGCGAGGTCGTGGCGTTCTTCGGGCCGACTTTCGCCACGGCGATGGTCCTGACCGAACCGGTGATCGAGGCCGGCGCGGACTTCGGCTCGGCGTTGTCGATCGCGGACGCGGACGGCGACGGCTACGCCGACCTGTTGGTGGGCGCCGAGGATGCCACCTCGGACGGCCAGCTCGATGCCGGCCGAGCCTACCTGTTCCATGGCCCGGCGCTGGCTTCCGTCACCGAGCTCTTGCCTTCGGTGATCCACGACGATGACGACTTCGGCACTTCGGCCGCGTTCGGCGACTTCAACGACGACGGTCTGATGGACGCGCTGGTGGGCGCCAAGGACGGCGAACCGCAGGGCCCGCTCGACGAAGGCCGGGCCTTCGTGATGTTCTGGCAGCACGATCTCGGCCTCTCGGCGGTCACGCTCTCGGTCGCCGCCGGCGGCGTGATCGATTTCAGCCTGGCCGGCGGGGCCGGCAATGCCTTCGCGGGGTACGCCCTGCTCGGCAGCAGCCTCGGCAATTCGCCCTGCCTCCAGCTCCCGAACGTCTGCATTCCGATCGCCTTCGATCCGCTGCTGACGAACTTCCTGCTGAGCGTGGTTCCAGGCGCGTTGGGCACGCTGGACGGCGCCGGCAACGGTACGGCCTTCCTGCCGATTCCACCGGGCGCGCTGCCGGGAGGGGTGGTCGGATTCCAGTTCACCTGGGCCTGGGTCAATCGGGACTCCCGGGCCTACGCCTCGCATTCCGTCGTCTTCGAAATCACTCCTTGATCAGGAAAGAACACTGCCATGAAACTCCCGCGCATGCTCCTCTTCATCCTGCCGGCGCTCCTGGCGCCGGCCGACCACGCCCGGGCGGCCACGCTGCGGGTCTCGTCGGGAGCCTCGATCCAGGCGGTGATCGATGCCGCCGTCGCGGGCGACACGATCATCGTTTCCCCCGGCGTGTTCGAGGAGAACCTGTTGATCGACTCGACCAAGACCGGGCTGACCCTGGCCGGCGGCGGATCGAGCCCCGCGGACGTGATCGTGGATGCCCGGCCCAACGCTCCCACGCCCACCGGTCCGGGCCTCGTGATCCAGGCCACCGACGTGACCGTGCGCAACCTGCTGGTGCGGCACGCGCGCTCCGACACGATCCTGTCGGGTCACGGCATCGAGATCACCGCCGATGACGCCAAGCTCGACCGGGTGCACGTCCAGCGCGCGCAGCAGGACGGCGTCCACGTCGAGGCCGACGACTTCGAGGCGATCCACTGCCTGATCACGGGCTGCGGCGAGCGCGGCATCCGCGTCGACGGCGACGAGGCCGAGATCCTGTTCAACCAGATCTCGCACTGCAAGGGCGGCGGGGTGCGGATCGACGGCGACGAGGCGGTCGTGTTCAAGAACCGGATCGAGGTCATCAAGGAGGGCGAGGGCATCGAGATCTCCGGGTTGCTGGCGCAAGTGACCAGGAACAGAATCGACAACATCGGCCAGGAATGCATCCAGGTCGACGGGGACGACGCCCTGATCTCGAAGAACAAGGTCAGCCACTCGCCCGACGACGGCATCAAGGTGACCGGTTCGAATTTCGAGATCTCCAGGAAC
>Ga0326597_10003214_pt1 | contig 23768 bp, 17 predicted proteins | sample RVTome_12_FD_203789 | JGI IMG/M metagenome (GOLD analysis project Ga0326597, IMG submission 203789) | Soil microbial communities from uranium-contaminated site in the Upper Colorado River Basin, Wyoming, United States - RVT100D185 | ecosystem: Environmental > Terrestrial > Soil > Contaminated >... | reverse complement strand
TACGGACAACCCTAAACGGGCGCGAAGCTGGAAACGGCGGATACGGCCAAGGGTTGACCTGATGGCGGCTGAGCTTGTCCCCTACTCTACCGCATAGGCGTGTTCCTCTTTGGTCTGACTCACTCCATGAGCCAGATGTTTTCTAGGATACCGAGAGAATACGCCTGTTCTATTTTCCATCACAATCGGGACGGAGCCACAGAGAACTGTGGGTGAGCACTCTGAGGATCGTCATACTGTTATTTCTGTTAACGGTTTCGATTAAGACACGGCTCCTTGCCGCCTTCCCCGATACTGCTCCAACAGCCTTGGCGCTGGGGTAGGTGTCATATGAATGGGGTGCATCCCTTGTTTCGCTCATCGGGTGTTCTGCGCGCGCTATTGCAAGAGAACCATTAAGATGCCTGATACAAATCCACGAGTCTTGGTTGTCAGTCAGCGCGACTATTATATGCCCATGTTCCGCTGCCAAGACTACGAATTTGAAGACGTCATTTGCGCTGTCGATCACGCGGATTTGCTTTCCCTTGGGCTCAAACGGTCTCTCAGCGACCGAGTCTTCGACCGTATCGCGTGGCATAGCAAGATCAGAATAAAGTACCAGAGACCCAGATTGGCGCCGCCTAAACTTACCAGGTACTACGACATTTTATTCATATCCGTCTGCAACTCGCATGCACTTTTTCATCTGGAGCCCATTTGGGGATATTTACGTGACCGGTGCCGTCTCGCAGTGTGCTATGTCCACGAGCAATGGGCCAATGATTTGGATGACGACCGTCGCAATCGCCAGCTTGAGAAATTCGATTACATCCTGCTCGGGTCCCACGGCACGTGCGATGCTCTAGCACCCATCATTAGCAAGCCAGTAATGCACCTTCCTTATGGGATAGACATGGAACGTTTCTGTCCATACCCGAACCCGCCTCGGCGGAGCATTGACGTCTATGGAATGGGGCGGTTCCCATGAAACACATCGTGCGCTTTTGGAATGGGCAGATCGCACCGGCTCCATGTACCTCTACGATACCGTCAGTGGCGGAAATTTTGTGTTCAACATACACCAGCACCGTAATTTTACGGCCGGTGTCATTAAGCGTTCTCGCTATTTCATTGTGAATCCGGCCAAGTTCGAACTCACCGAGGAAAGGGGCAGTCAGATCGAAGTTGGTCCGAGGTTCTACGAAGGAGCGGCTGGCGGCGCAATACTGATTGGACAGCGCCCTAATTGGCCCGACGCGCTAATCGATATGCCTTTTGACTCGACTGACGTTGGGGAGCGGATCCATGAGCTTGCTGCGCAGCCTGCTCGCGTCGCGCAAATCCGCCTGAATAACGTGGTGAACTGTCTTAAACGACATGACTCGGTCTACAGATGGAATTATCTGATCAAAACACTTGGAATGGAGCCTACCACCGCTGCTCTAGACCGTCAGAAGCGTCTGCAAAAACTGGCGGATGAAATTTGCGCGGCTTATGATTAACTGACTTTAGGGTCTGGTGTGACCGAGCTCGCACTGTTCATAGAAAAACCCCCACTGCTCGTGGTCGTTGATCTAGAAGGATGACTTGGATCTCTTCCCGATCTGCCACCGGTCGGCGCGCTTGATATCGAAAATCATTACACGATGGATTACGAATTGTGGGAAAAACCTTTAAACGCAGGCCGCGAATTTCGATACACGATGTGCGTTTGAGTATTATTTTTCAATCTGATCTGAGGCTTTCATGTGCGGCATAGTCGGAGTGGGAGGCAGACTTAAGCGTGACCAGATGCTGGCCGTCATCGGGCGAATGAAATCAGCCGTTACCCACCGGGGACCGGATGACGAAGGGTCCTGGGTCGGAGAAAACTTTGCGTTCGGAATGCGGCGACTCAGCATCATTGATTTGGCGACAGGCCATCAACCGATGTGGGACGAAACAAAAGGCATCGGTATCGTATATAACGGCGAAGTTTACAATTATCGAATGCTGCGCTGCGCCCTTGAAAAACGGGGCGTTCACTTCCGCACGACAAGTGATACCGAAGTTGTTTTGCAAAGCCTCGCAATGAACGGCAGCGACGCGGTTCACGAGTGGAACGGCATGTTCGCCGTAGCGAGTTGGAATCGGAAAGAAAATAAACTGTTGCTCATTAGAGACAGAATGGGCGTCAAACCGCTCTACTATTTTTATGACGGGACAAAGTTCCTCTTCGGCTCGGAGATCAAAGCACTGTTGGCCTCAAAGCTCTTTCGGCCCCAACTCAACAAGCAAGCCGTATGGGATTATCTGACGTTTCGTTATGTTCCAGGCCCGGAGACGATTTGGCAGGGGATCTGGAAACTTCCCCCTGGACATCTTCTGGAGTGGGCACCGGGCGGAGCGCCTCGCACATATGCTTATTGGACGACTGACGTCATTTCGCCGGGAGAAAAAGTTGACGTCGATCAAAAGACTAGAGAGTTTGAAAGTCTTTTTCTTGATTCCGTGGAACAGCGGCTCGTAGCGGCCGATGTGCCAGTAGGTGTTTTGCTCAGCGGCGGTCTGGATTCCAGTTCAGTCGCTGCGGCGGCGGTTGAACTTGGGCACAAGAACTTTCATACATTCTGCGTCGGATTTGCCGACGGTGGCGAGTACTCCGAGTTAGGCTATGCTCGCGATGTAGCTGAACACTTGGGCTCAGAGCATCATGAAGTAGTCGTCACTCAGTCGAATTTTATTGACATGCTCCCCCAGGCCGTCCGAGCGGCAGATGAACCGTTGGCCGATCTGGCGGCCGTTCCGCTATTGGCCGTGTCCCGCTTGGCGCGCCAACGGGTTAAAGTTGTGCTTTCCGGAGAAGGCGGCGACGAAATACTGGCTGGATACGGGTTTGACAGGTTCGTTCAAAAGTGCCGGGTCATCAAGCAGCTCCAGAACCTACCGCCGTTTGTTTTAAGAGGCATGAGTAGATTCCTATTGTCTTTTCCAGGGAGATATGCGGATCTGCTAAGCCGGATAGCAACCATCCCCATTTCGGAGTGGAACCTCTCGCATAAGAATTATATGGGCCGAATTTTGACCCAGACGGAAAAGGCCCAGCTTTGGTCGAGTTTTATCGGATTAGACTCAGATCGTATTCTCAACTGCATGTATGCAGCGGCCGCCTCAAAAAATCCCTTGGATCAGATCCTTTCCGTCTACCAGAAATTATGGTTGGTTGAGGACCTACTCATGAAGGCCGACAAAATGAGCATGGCAACCTCGCTGGAACTTCGGGTGCCTTTTTTGGATTATCGCCTGGTCGAATGGGCCAATCGGCAATCGACAGACGTGAAGATCGGCCGCACCGGTCTTTGGCGGCAGGGGACGAAATACGTGCTTCGCCGGTTTGCCGAGAGGCGATTGCCCCGGCAAATCCTCCGGCGGCCGAAACGGGGATTTCCAGTCCCGGCGTACAAATGGCTACAAGAAGAAAAAATGATTCGTTGGGCGCACGAATGTCTCACCGGGCGATGGAGTCGCATAAAATGCATGCTTGCACGGTCAGCCATGGAAAAACAGTTATCCCTAGCGTCAAGCGGAGATTTGGACGCCGCAAATAAAACGTGGCTTTTACTCGTCCTTGAGATCTGGCTAAGAGAATACGATGTAGAACTCGAAGGTGTCACCGTATCAAACGAGGATGCTCGCGTATTCGCCTCAATGACTCGCTAATTTATGCGTTGTCCAAGATTGAGTGATCTCCCGGCACCACCAGATGGCAAGAGCGGCTGGCCCTGGACAGAGGAAAGCCAACGCTTACCCACAAGTATGCCCAACGATCTTCCGTGGCATCGAATAACGATTGTCACACCGTCTTACAATCAGGGAAAGTTTATTGAGGAGACCATTCGCTCAATTTTATTGCAGGGCTATTCTGATCTTGAATATTTTGTCCTTGACGGGGGGAGTACCGACAACTCCGTCGAAATTATTCAGAAATACTCACCGTGGCTTACCTATTGGGCGAGCGAACGTGACGGTGGACAAAGCAATGCGATTAACCGTGGCCTGGGAATGGGCAGCGGATCATACGCTACCTGGATAAACAGCGACGACCTACTCTGCAGGAATGCATTATTCAACCATGCATCGGGAATTGGCTTTGATAAAAACGTCGTTTGCGTAGGGATTTGCTGCTATTTGGATGAGCAGGGCAAGACTACTTCGTTCCACAGCGGTAGAATTCAATCACTGGAAGAACTGCTGCAAATCCGCACCATATGGCATGGCGGGGGGTCTATAGACCAGCCCGCCGTCCTCTTTCCACGCGACCTTTCGCTGGCCGTCGGCGGACTAGATCCAGATAATCATATTGCAATGGACTACGAATTGTGGGGCAAGTTCTTCCTTGCAGGCGCCAGCTTTCAATACACCGGTGTCCACTTCGGCATATTCAGACAATACCCGGACCAGAAAACTTTTGACGGGTTGAGCACAAACGAATCGATGCTAACTGCCGCTGCCAAGCTCGTCAGAGCCGCTGCCTGTTTCCCGGAAGAACAAAAGGCCCGTATCCTCGCCGAGCTAGACAGCTACGGCCGCTGGTACAAAAAGGAGCACTGGAGGTGTTCCGGACGATTAGCCAGACTTGGCCTTTCACCGACTATTGTAATGCCCGTGCGCAAGATTAGGGCCAGACTACAAGAATGTTTGAAATCTTATGTATGGTCACGACCGCAAAGATATTCCTGACGATTTTTTCCGGAGATACATTCCATCGTCCCAAAGACCAGCCTGACATAACCAATTTTTACTCCTCCGCAACTTAGATTAATGAAGATACTACTCGTCGTTCCATGGGATCAAGAATTAGGTGGTGTCTCCGCGGTTGTTGGGAATCTCGCGCGTTATCTGCAGGCACAGGGCCATGAAATCGTCTTCTTAACTCCAAGTCGTTGCATTTCTCCAAGATCACAGATGACCAAATGCGGTTTCCCAGGATTTGGGATGAGACTTCAGGTGCCTTTTGGCAAACGTCATCCTCTTGTAAGTCTGCCGCTGTTTGCCGTTTTTTTTCCGCTTATCCTTTATCAGCTCATAAGGCTTATCCAGAGAGAGCAAATTCAGATCATTAATATCCATTACGCCGTCGATCAATGTTTCTATTTTGCCATCTGTCGTCGATGGCTGGCCGTGAAACTGGTGACTTCAATACATGGCGGCGACATCTTTCCAGGCGGCAGGTCCCGCACCAAGTATTCGTTCATCTCTCGCTTACTGTTGAGCGCGTCAGACCTTATCATTGCTCCCTCCCGACAGTGCCGTGATGATTTTCTGGCGATTTTTCCCCATCTCACCGACAAGACTCATTTTATCCACAACGGGATAAACCTTTCCGAACTACAGGGAACCCCTCAAAATTCTAAGCAGATAGGTCAAGGGCGATCTATTCTGTCAATTGCTTCTTATGACAAATATAAGGGGCTCGATGTTCTTATTCGCTCGTTTAGTCTCTTGCTCAGTTTTGACCGAAGACTACGGCTGCTGTTAGCGGGTGATGGTCCCGAACGTAAGCAGTTAGAGGAACTAGCCAAATCTCTCAGTGTCGACGCTCAGATCGACTTTCTTGGCTGGCAAGGGAGGGATCAGATCAAACAACTCCTGTTTAATTGCGATGTTTTTGTCTTACCTTCGAGGTGGGAGTCTTTCGGCCTTGTACTCCTTGAAGCACTGTCGTGTGGGAAACCTGTAGTTGCAACGAACGTGGTAGGCATTCCAGAAATCATTGAAAACGGCAGAAATGGACTACTAGTTGAGCCTGATGATCCCGCAGCCCTAGCGGCAGCCATTAAACGTGTCCTGACAAATCATGATCTTCAGAGACTCTTTGCTGCCAATGGCTACAAAGTAGTCAGAGAGCGATTTCGCTTCAAACATACAGGAGCGAAATATGAATCCTTTTTTCTAGAGTTGTTAGGTTACACCGCCGATCACTCTGAGATGCGCCCTGGCTCGTATTCTGTTCCAAGAAACGTTTCCCTGCGCAAAAACACCGGGGCGGCTTCTGACGCCGTTTAGCGAATTACTCTTTAACTGAGCGTGCCGGCCTTCGCATGAACACAAGAACCATTTTTCTCGTCGCGGGCGCCCGGCCCAATTTCATGAAGGTCGCGCCCCTTCTGCATCAGATGGGTCGTTATCCGGAGGTTTTTCGAAGCAAGCTGATCCATACCGGGCAGCACTACGATGCCGGCATGTCGGATGTATTCTTCGAAGATCTCGAGTTGCCTCAGCCGGACCGGTTCCTCGGCGTCGGCTCGGGCAGCCACGCCGAGCAGACCGGCAAAGTTATGATGGCATTTGAAAAGGTGTGCCTTGAGGACCACCCCGATCTCGTCATCGTCGTCGGCGACGTAAACTCGACCATGGCCTGCGCCATCACGGCAAAAAAGTTGTGCATTCCCGTAGCTCACGTGGAGGCAGGGCTGCGCAGTAGAGATTGGACCATGCCCGAAGAGGTCAATCGTGTCGTGACAGATGCCATTTCCGACCTCCTCTTTACTCCTTCACTCGACGCCAACGACAACCTTCTCCGCGAAGGGGTCTCACCGGAAAGGATTCACTTCGTCGGTAACGTGATGATCGACTCTCTCTTGGCATACCTTCCCAAGGTTCAAAGACGCGACACCCTGCAGCGGTTCGGAGTCACTCGTCATAATTACGCCACCATGACTCTGCACAGGCCAAGCAATGTCGATGATCGCCGGGTGTTAGCCGGCATTATCGATGTGATTACCGAGTTCTCGCAGACGCTACCTATTCTTTGGCCTGTCCACCCACGCGCTCGCAAGATGCTGGAGCAATTCAAACTATTGGGCCTGCTTGACCACGGCAATGGCGTAAAGCTCATCGACCCACTCGGATATCTCGATATGCTGGCACTGAATCGCTCGGCGCGGCTGATTCTAACCGATTCTGGCGGCTTGCAGGAAGAAGCGACTGTCCTGGGCGTGCCATGCATTACGTTGCGGGAAAACACCGAACGACCCGTGACCATCGAAGCCGGATGCAACCACGTCGCCGGAAACGAGCCCGCCGGGATCCGCGGTGCGATCGACTCGGCTTTGAATCGGAACGGCGCCGAAATCCGCACTCCGGAGCTTTGGGACGGCAGGGCTTCTCAGCGGATCGTGGAAGTGTTGAGACAGTTTCTTCTTCGACCGGGCGCCGAGGTCCGAGCGTGAAGATGACCGCACTTGAATCGGGTGGCGACAAACCCAAACATCGGCGACCAAAATTGCTTTTTCTGACCCGGTCTTTTCCGCCGGCGCGAGTGATCTCCAGCGTGCGCACCTGGAACATCGCTAAATATCTGGCAAGGTCGGGCTGGGAGGTCACCGTCGTGACGCCGCGACCGGACATTTGGCGACACGTGGAGGACCCGGTCAAAGCGGCGAACCGAATCGAAGGCGAGGGTATCCAACGACTTCTAACCCAACATCACTGGCGTTTTCTCGAGCCAGACGTTTTGACTTGCAGCACTCGGGGCCTAGCGTGGGTTTTTGGAGGAGTGTGCCGCAGGCTAGTGCGACGGCTGCATGCTGATGCCGGGATTGGCTGGACCAGAGCCGCAGAACTTGCCTGTGCTTCTTTGACTCCCAACGATGTCGACGTGATCCTAGCCACCGGATCTCCTTTCTCATCCTTCAGGCTCGCTAAGCGTTTATCCGACAGACTCGGGCGACCTTATGTTCTCGACTACCGCGACCCTTGGACCGACAACCCCCACGCGCTTTCCCGCCCATCCGAAAAGAGAATTCGGGCAGAGAGGCGGCTATTAGAGGGGTGTGCTGCGGCGACCGTGGTCTCGCCTTCTTGGGCAAAGGGCATCGATCGCCGTTTCGGCGTCGCTTCCAAGCTGCACGTGATCACGAACGGATACGATCCCGAAGAGCTCGCAACGATAGAGCCCTATGCTTTCGGCCATTTTTCCATCGTCTACACCGGAGCCTATTACCCGCCGAAGCGGGTCATCACGCCTGTCATGGCTGCCCTGAAGCGAATCAACGAAAGTGGCCCGACCGTTACGGATTGGTATTTCCACTATTATGGCAGCGAAGAAGAGCACGTGCGTGATGAGGCGAAAAAATTCGATCTGCTAGACCGGGTTGTCCTGCATGGTAATGTGCCCCGGCGCCAAGCTCTCGCGGCGGTGCGGGGCGCGAATATCGCCGTCGTGATCACTTCGGTCGAGGAAAAGCTCACAAAGGAGGACGCTGGAATCATACCGGGCAAGTTGTTCGAGACTCTGGGGCTAAAAACTCCAATCCTGGTTATCTCTCCGCCCGGGGCGGATATTGACGTCATTATCAAGAAGAGTGGCTTAGCGCGTCGCTTTAGCGGTACCGAAAGCGATCGGATGAAGTCATTCATTGTCGAAGTTATGTGTGGCCGTAGCCCGCGCTCCGGCGAGCCGGAAGCGTATGCATGGGAAAAAATAGTTGAGAAACTAAACGAAATTTTGCGTAAACCTCTACGTATGGTAGCTGGGCAGGTCTGATGCGGTCGAGTCAGTCAAACCACACCTCTTCTTAAATATGCGGCAGTCTTTGTATTTATCATTTCGGCATACCTGGTGGGCTTTGAAGCGCTACCCTGCTTATCGCATTGCATCCCTTCTAGAGGACTCTCAATGGTGGTCGAGAAAAAAGCTTGAGGCCTTTCGGGACAACAAGCTCGCTTGCTTGGTCGAGCACTGTTACCACCATGTCCCCTATTACCGCCGCGTCATGCAGGAGCGGGACCTGAAACCGCAGGACATCCAATCCGCGGCGGATCTGGGTAAACTGCCGCTGCTTACCAAGGACATTGTGCGGACGCACTGTAGAGACCTCCGAGCAACCAATGTCGCGGATACGGAGGTCATCATTGCGTCAACGGGAGGCACTACAGGAGAGCCGATGCGGATAGCCAAGGCGCCCAGGGATGCTGCGTGGGCGAACATGTGCTTTGAACGTGGCCTATCGTGGGGTGGGTTGGCGCCCGGCGGGAACCGTGTTCACCTTACAGGCGGTTCCATTGGAGCCGTAAAAAGAACGCGACAGCAAACAGCCAGCGACTGGCTCTCGGGTCGACTCCATCTTTTGGCCTATGACTTGGGCGAAAAAACTTTATATGAATATACCACCGCCATTCGCCGCTCCGGAGTACAATTTATTGTTGGTTACGCAAGTAACATTTATCTTCTCGCCCGCTTGCTGCACGAGCGCGGCGAGAGCTTGAACCTGCGAGCCGTTTTTACCACTGCTGAACTACTACTCCCCAAGTGGGCAGCTACGATCAAGAAGGTACTGAACTGTAGCGTATATTCTTATTACGGCTGTGGCGAATCCAACAGCCTAGGGTACCAGTGCCACGAAGGCGATGCCTACCATATTCCAGAGGAACATGTGATCTTGGAAGCGAAGTCGGACGACTCCGAAACCGGCCTTCCGGGAAGGGGCCGAGTTCTGATCACTGATTTAGACAATACGGCAATGCCTCTCTTACGTTATCAAAATGGCGATTACGTTACACTGAACGATACACCGTGTAGCTGTGGACGTTCCTTGCGGTTGATTTCGAAATTGGAAGGACGTACCTACGAATTTTTATTGAGCACCTCAGGCGAACTTGTATCTGCTGGGATTTGTGACGTTATCCTAGGGAACGTCGGGAGCGTTAGAGAATTTCAGGTTCGACAAGATGCGGCCGGCCATGTTCGCGTAATTGTCGTACCGTCAAAAAAGCTTACCGACGAGGAAAAGACCTACATTCGACAGTCGTTCCAATTTTACCTCGGTGAAGCTTTCAACGTCGACATAGAAAATGTTAACCGGATCCCGCGTACCAACGCTCAAAAACTCCAGACCGCCATCAACGAACTTTTATAGGGCGACAAAATTGAATAAGCCGCTTACTTTCAATGCTTCAGTTTCTGTCAGGCGCACCCCTGTATCGGCCTCAACATTATTGCCGATCAGTTTTTTATATTATGCGTACTATGCCTTTGTTTTCACGCTTCCCCTTCAAGTAATCAACATCGGGATTTCAGATTTCGGAGTTTCCAAACTTTTTGGATTGGCGCTTATCGGTTTGTCCCTTACTCGACCGGGGTTATGTTTCAGGCGCCCTCCTAAGGCATTTCAGTTTTTTAAGGCCTATTTAGTGGCTTACACAATATGGAGTTGCGTATTGATTCTGGATCCCGAAACTCGCTGGCTCGCCACAGCAATTGTCACGCAACTATTCACCCAAGTCCAGTTACTGGTTCTTTTCTGGATATCTTATAACTTACTTCGCTCCGACCGGGTTAAAAAGGCTACACTTTTTGCGATGGCCTTATCTTGTATCTTTATAGCGATCGCACTAACCGTAGGTGGGGCCGTAGGCGGACAAGCGGGCATCGAGTCCTCCATCGCGCAAACCGGGGGCGGGCCAGGAGACAAAGCGGTCCGCGAGTCTGCTTTCGGAGCAAACCCCAATACGACTGCAACCGTTCTAGCGCTCGGATTGTTGAGCCTCGTGGGTCTAGCTTATGGCCAAAGACATGCTGCAACAAGGATGCGCATACTATGTTGGCTCACTGGTCCACTCTTGCTGGTTTCGTTCGTTCGCACCGGATCTCGGGGCAATTTATTAGCTCTTGTTTTGGCTCTATTTGCTCTAGTCATGAAACCGCACAGCCTGCGGCAAAATTTGAAAGCCGGATTTCTGGTCCTGCTCTCTGTCATTACTTTAGCCGTCGCTTCCTATAAGCTTGAATTCATACGAGAGCGATGGGAAAATACGTTCGAGGAAGGTGATGTGGCCGGAAGAGACGAAATATTCGCCGCGGCCTGGGATATGTTTAATGAACGCCCGCTGATCGGTTGGGGTCCAATAAACCACCTCGGTGAGTTGGGTACTCGGTTGGGACTCGACTACAGAGATCCTCATAATATTTATCTGTGGGTTTTGAACGAAACAGGTGTTCTGGGTGCGATTCCGTTCTTTGCTGGATTATGGTTATGCTGGCAGTCCGCGTGGAGGGCCCGTAAAGGCGGGCAAGGCGTTATTCCTATAGCTATACTTGGTTATCTTCTACTGGCAAATTTGAAGGGTTCGGGGCATCTGGATAAGTTTTTCTGGCTTGCGTTAGCTTACACTCTGGCTGCCGGTAGCCACGTTGCAGTTATTCGTTATCGGTATCGATCGCGCAACACTGCTCGGGTTAATCACGCTAGTTCGCGGACGGTAATCCAACAACTCCGCCGGTCTAAAATTTCAAAGAACACAAACCTGTCACAGAGTTCTTACCTTACTCGACAGTAGCGTTTAGTCGTAAAGCTCCCAAGTGCCAACTTACGAAAGACATCGAGATCGTCTCCGGGTGCTTATGCTTGTCACGGGTTTCCCGACCCTTGACCAACCGGCCAATGGTATTTTTAACTTGCGCGCGGCCAAGATGTTGAGTGAATCTGTGGACATCAACGTTGTTCATCTGCGTGCATGGAAGCCTGGTCGGCGGCCTTTTTCGAGCTCCGTTTCTGACAGACTGGACTTACTAACTCTTGCCATTCCACAAATCCCAAATTGGGAAACCTTAAATAGAGCCGCATATAAATTGCTGGGATGGCCCCTGCTAGGACGTTTAGTTAAAACTTGTGATCTGATTCATTCCGTTGACCTGGGGTTTTCCGGAATTCTGGGCAGTGCGTGGGGGCGGCTTGGTGGCATTCGCCATGTTACGCAAATCACGACCGATGTTGAGCGTACGCGCCGACAATGGAAGAGGTCCCCTATCAAATGGCAGCGGCATGTTCACGGCGTAGCTTGCAATAGCCAAGCGATTAGGATGCAATTTGCCAATTATTTTCCCCGCATCCCTAACGTCCGACGCATTTATCGAGGCGTAGACCTGAGTTGCTACAATCCTGATGGCCCCGTCGCGGGCCCTCTCGCCAATAAGGCGCCAGTACGGTTTTTGTATTTAGGAGGATTCCCAGATTACCGAGGGGCGGGATATGGTGCCAACACGAAGGGCGGAGAGACGCTGTTGGCCGCTTGGCGCGCGGCGGAAAAAGAGCTGATTCCTGCGGGCGCTTCACTTTTAGTTGCCGGGCCGCAAGTAAATCGATCGCAGCTATCGGTCTGGCTAGGAAACCTTAGAGATGCTAGCGCTGTTCACGTGATCGATCGGATTCATCCCGATGAGGTTGCGGCGTATATTCGAGCCTCCGACGTACTATTAGTTCCGAGCATGCAGGAAGGTTTGCCGAATGTGTTGATGGAGGCAGCCGCTTGTGGACGTGCCGTGTTGGGAAGTAATACGGGTGGGATTCCTGAGATTATCGCAAACGAAGAGACAGGACTGATTCTTCCTGCTGGGGACGGCAAGGCGTGGAAAGATGCGTTAAGAATCTATGCGACAAAGTTCAATGTCTTAAGAATCATGGGCCGACGTGCGCGTCAGCGAATGGAATTGCTATTCGATTCGAAGGCTTACCTTCCGAACATGTTGGATCTCTACGCTGCCGCATTGCGCGAACCACTTAGACTCAGCGGAAACAGAAGTATCCAGCCTGTTGGACAAGCAAAGAGTATGGGGCCGCCAATCCCTATCCAATCGTAACAAGTGGCCGCATAACCTGTAGTAACATTGCGTTTCGAGGCACGATCTTCCAGAGACTGATTCTCTTCCTGCTACAGTCAATTTAAATGACGCACGAATCGGTAACTTTGACGGCCGTGGGTGATATTATAATAACCCCACAAGTTGAAAAAACGATTTCGCCTGAAGCGGGAGATCGCATATTTGAAAAAGTTCGCCCCCTGCTTGCAGACTCGGATATAACGGTTGGTAATCTTGAGTGCCCTTTGAGCGCGAGAGGTACGCCGGAAGATAAGGAATTTACATATCGTGCCTCGCCGGAGTGGGCGGGGGTTCTCAGGAATGCTGGATTCAACGTTCTTTGCTTGGCGAACAATCATATTTTTGATTATGGGCCATTGGGCATGCAGGACACGGTTCGGAGATTAGAGCAGGAAAGGATCTCGCACGTGGGTGCAGGATCAAATCTACACGAAGCCAGTAAACCGATGATTCGAGAAATCAGAGGAATCAAGGTGGCTTTGCTGGCTTTTACGTATTCGCATCCGGCCAAGAAGAGCAGTAGCGGATGTTGCCCTGATGATCCTGATTTTATGATAAACCACATCAAGACTGTCAGACAAGCGGTCGACGTCGTGATCGTCTCCATCCATGACGGTCTGGAATACATCGATTATCCCAGCCGCGAGACCATGCGCTTATTTAGAAGCGTCGCCGATGCCGGAGCAAACGTTGTCTTGGGTCATCATCCCCACGTGGTTCAGGGGGTGGAAACCTACAAGAACTCTTTGATCTGCTATAGTCTTGGGAATTTTGTTTCTGACTATACGGACCCTAACGTTAGAAACGAGTCCTACGAAAAGACCGCCCTCTCCTATTTTGGTGCTTCTCCTCTTGAAATCGACGACTTGCGCACGACAGAGAGTTTTATTTTGCAGTGCCGGTTAGCTGGCGGCAGGATCGCTGACTACAGTCTCAGACCTGTCAAGATTACCGTGCAATTTGTGGTAGTCGAGATGGAAGAGGAGGAGAAAGCGAAGTTTCTTGACAGAGTACAAGAAATCTCAAAGTGGATCACAGAACCAGATGAGCAGATCCTCGATGAAATAGACACCATTGCACGAAAAAGTATGATGTTGAATCTCAAGAGGCTCGGTCTGAAGGATGTAATGTTTAGAGCGCTCGAAATTCGGCCCCGTCATCTAAAATTCCTGCTGCCCTTCTTAAAGGCTAAGCTCGCTAAGGAAGTTGGCTAATGTCTGGTATTGCTGGCATCTTTGCTTCTGGCAGGATCCGGTTAGATCCAGACGGTTCTATTACTCTTATGACCGAGTGTCTTAAATACTTGCCGCAGCAACAAATGAGCATGTACCAATACCCGCATTTGCTTTTTGGTAGGGTAGATCTTGGCGTATTTTCCGAAAATATTGCTCCGAGAGAAACCGCCGAGGCCATTGGGTTTCTGTGGGGGGAACTGTCAAATCCTAGTGAAGAGAGACGGCAGTTGCTGAAGGAGCAATCGCCGTGTCGTGAGCGGCTCGATGATCTGAGTTTTTTGCTAGGCTTGTATGCTCAGCATCGAGAACATTTTCCCCGCTTTCTCAGTGGATCTTTTAACGCGTGCATCTTTGACAAACGTCGCGAAGTTCTCTTCATTGCAAACGACCGACTAGGATTGAGGCCACTTTACTACTGCTCCCTGGAAAACGAAATTATCTTTTCTTCACAAGTCAGAGCCATTTTGAAACATCCTGATGTTAGAAGAAAAGTCGATCTGGCGGGGGTAGCTGATTTCTTTCACTTTGGATTTGTCACGGGAGACAAGACCCTTTACGAAGGCATCAGAATGCTCCCACCCGGAACTGTCCTCCGCTTCGAAAAGGGAAATCTCCAGTTGAAAAAATACTGGGAGCTGAAATTTGCTGTTGAACCAAGTCATCGAACCGAAAACGACTACGCCGAACAACTGGCCCAGGCGATCCGATGCTCTATCGAAAGCAGTACAGTTGGGCCATTCCGCATTGGACTTCCTCTAAGCGGCGGTCTGGATTCCAGGACGATAGCGGCATGCATTCCCAAGGACAAGTACCCGATCCTTGTATGGACATGGGGACTCCCTAACTCTCGAGAAGTGCAGACAGCTAAAAAAGTAACTCAAAAGCTTGGCTTGGATCACAACAGTTTACACCGAACGCCTGAGCACTTCGTGCAGAACTTCTCCCAAGCGGTCGCGATGACCGACGGCATGATTCCAGGTAATCTTCCACTGGCGAATTTCCTTTTCAAAGATGTGTTCATGAACCGCGTCGACATATGTCTCGATGGAGCTCAATCTATAGGCGCCATGTATCCGTATCGGCGACATGGGTTGTCTGATGATAAGACTGTGATGAATTTATTGATCCCGTCTATATCTGAAACGGTTCTGAAAGGAATATTCAAAGATCAATTTTATGGATCACTCAAAGAACTTGCGTATCTTTCAAAGCAGCAACTTAAAGCATCTACGTTCGATCAAGACCCGGTGAATCGTTATCAGCATTTGGAAATTACTCAGAGGCAACCGCGGCTTGAGTATATGGCTTACGCTGTCAAGCGAAACTTTGTAGAGATCCGGAGTCCGTTGTTTGATCAACGCGTCATGGACGTGGTTCGAATCATACCCTCACGGTTGCGGAAACATCGATACATATATTATAAAGCATTCGCCCGCCTATCCCCCGAACTAGCCGCTATTGAAAACATAGGTACTGGAGTCCCGGTGAGCTATCCATATTCGCTGCACCTTCTGGGGCGGATTAAGAAGGGGTTAATGCTACGGCTCTACGAGAGCCTCGAACAACAGCTCAACCTTCGCCTTGGTCAAAACAAAGTGTCCGACTGGGGAATCAATTACGATGGTTGGTATCGTGAAAGTGCCAGCGTCAGGCGCTTTACCGCCAATGCTTTGACTGCCGAGAATATCGAGGCGTCCGAGTATCTCAACCCCCAAGGCATCAAACGAATACTGGATGAACAGTTCGCAGGTGTCTACGACCATGCTTCAATCCTAAATCGAATCTTGACTCATGTGGTTTGGAGTCAAAACCTGCAATAACACAGAGAGTCGGAAACGCATCTGACCGCTTCAATTCCCATACTGCGTCAATGCCGAGGAAGAGGCGGCATAAAGGGAGTGACTCAGTGCTCGATTCTAAGCTGTCGAAATACAACGGCAACATCCTGGCTGAACGTCTTAATCTGGTAGCACCGCCGATGAGAACCAAAGTCGCACATCTAACCTCAGTTCACGACCCGTTTGACATTCGCGTTTTCCATAAGGAATGCGTGACATTGACTCAAGCGGGGTACGAAGTGGTTCTAATCGCCCCGCATGAACAAGATGAGGCAGTAAAGAGTGTTCGAGTCCGCGCCGTGCCAAAGCCTAGGAACCGCCCTCAGAGAATGACACGGACAGCGTTGCGCGTCTTGAAGGTCGCCCTGGACGAGCACGCCGACGTTTATCATTTCCATGATCCAGAGCTGATTCCTATCGGTGTTCTGCTCAAACTGAGCGGCAAACGAGTAATCTACGATGTACATGAAAATGTCCCCGAAGATATCTTGACTAAGAGCTATATCCCATATTCGGTGCGCCGCCTGGTTGGCCGTTTAGCGAGAGTTGCGGAGTACTTGGCCGCGGCTATTTTTGACGGCATCGTCGCTGCAACTCCTGCTATCGCTAAACGGTTTCCTAAAACAAAGACGGTGGCCGTCCAAAATTTTCCGATTATCGATGAGCTGACCTGTGCTCGGCCGATTCCTTATTCCGAACGTCCTCCCATCCTCATCTACGTCGGTGGATTAACTGCGATTCGAGGAATCAAGGAAATGGTCAAGGCAATGGCCATTGTTCAGAGTAATCTCAGTGCAAAATTGGTGATGGCGGGCAGTTGTGATCCTGACTTCGAACGCGAATTACGGCAGATGGACGGTCGCCACCAGGTATACTTTGTTGGATGGCAAACGAGAAAAGAGGTGGGAAACCTTCTTGGGCGAGCTCGGGCAGGTTTAGTCTTGTATCACCCTTTTGCTGCGCATATCGATGCGCAACCGAACAAGCTGTTCGAGTACATGTCTGCCGGGGTGCCGGTCATTGCTTCTGATTTTCCGTTGTGGCGGAAGATTATCGAAGAAGCAGGTTGCGGCATTCTCGTCGACCCTTTGGATCCTAAAAGTATCGCTGACGGTATCGGGTGGATGTTGAAAAATACTGAAGAAGCTGCGGCAATGGGCCAACGTGGCTACGAGGCTGTGCGCAAACAATACAGCTGGGCCCAAGAAGCAGCGGCGCTAGTATCATTTTATCGACAGGTTTTCGACGATCGAAGACCTAAAAAGCACAATCAACAATCTATTGCTGTTCCTTAGAACCATCCGAAGGTCTCGCATATTGTTCCCGAGGCATCGAACAGGTGTTTTTTGAGCAGTGAAAAGCAAAAACGAGTCATGCTCTGTTGCCTTAAGCCGTAGGCGAGTTACTCAAGCGATGTGCGGTATAGCGGGAATTGTTTATCAAGCGGGCGCCTATGACTCCGCTGGGGCAGCGGTACGCCGAATGATCGCTTTGCAGCAACACCGCGGCCCAGACGGTAGAGACTTCTATGATGCGGCTGGGGTGTCTTTGGGTCACTGCCGGTTGGCGATCATTGACCTTAGCAATACAGGCCGTCAACCGATGTCTGACACTGAGGGGCGATGTTGGATTACATTCAATGGTGAAATATACAACTACATTGAATTGCGAAAAGAATTGCAGGCCTTGGGTTACGTGTTCAGAGGACCCTCTGATACAGAGGTGCTTCTTGCTGCTTACAAGACCTGGGGTGCTGATTGTTTGGAGCGGCTGCGGGGAATGTTCGCATTTGCAATTTGGGATGAGGATCGCCGCCGCCTTTTTGCTGCTCGGGATCGCCTCGGTATAAAGCCATTCCATTACTGGACGGATGGACTGACGAGGCTCGCCTTCGCGTCGGAACTCAAGGCGCTCATCGAGTTTCTACCGGAGCGTTACGCGAATCTACGGCTAGCACGCGAGTTCTTGGCTTGGGATATTCTAGATCATGACCAAACGGAAACGATGATTGTCGGAATCAAGCGTTTGCCGCCCGCTCACAGCCTGACTTGGCGTCCAGGTCGGGGAATAAGTTTGCGCCGCTATTGGTGCCTGGATATCAGCGAGGAAAGTAAAACTCCACCAACACGACGAACGGAGCTAATTGAGGAGTTTCGCCGGCGTTTTCAGGAAACCATATCCCTTCACCTGAGATCCGATGTGCCGGTGGGTACCTGCTTGAGCGGTGGGCTCGACTCTTCATCGATTGTTTGTGTGGTCAGTGCAGAGCTCCGGAGGAGGGGCACATGGCGCGAGGATTGGCAGCACACTTTCAGTGCGTGCTTTACGGATCCGCATCTTGACGAGCGTCCCTATATTCAGGAGGTTGCTGCTATCACTGGCTGCCGGAGCCACTTTGTTTTTCCGCAAGGTCAGCGGCTGTTTCAAGATCTCGACACTTGGTTATGGCACCAGGAGGAACCAGTTGGGAGTTGCGGCGTATACAGTCAGTACTGCGTGGCCCGGCTGGCAGAAGAGCACGGAGTCAAAGTCCTTTTGGATGGACAAGGCGCGGATGAGCAGCTTGCAGGTTACCGCAAGTTTATCTTGGTCTACCTCCGCCAGCTCTTACGGGAGCGACGGTATGTCCAAGCCGTCGGAGAAGCTATCAAATTTTTGTCCAGCCCACAGATTCTGCGAACTTGTAACTACGCTGACGGGCGCCGTTATTTTTTTGGCGCGCTGCCTGAGTTTGCGCTGCTTTGGCCCAGCAACGGCAATCCTAAACGACCTGCGGACTTAGGCCTCGGAAATTCACTTGCGCAGCGCCTGAAGGCCGACCTAACGCAATTTAGCTTGCCTTTGTTGCTTCGATATGAAGACCGTAACACGATGGCGTTCGGCGTCGAATCGCGGGTTCCATTTGTCGATCACGTGCTCGTTGAATGGATGGCCACTCTTCCGGCCGACATGCGGCTAGCCCGCGGTTGGACTAAGCGTATACTTCGCGATGCACTAATCGGCATTCTTCCGGAACGTGTGCGCACGCGTAAAGGCAAGCTGGGCTTTGACGTACCCGAATCTCAGTGGCTTAATGGACCACTGGCCGGGTGGTTAAAAGAGACCCTGAGTGCACCGCGTCACTTGGCTGAGGTCGTTGATATCGCGGGTCTGAAAGACCTCTTTGCACAGTACGTCAGAGGAGGTCACTCCCCGCACCTGGGAAAGATCTTGTTTCGGTTAGCTATCTATGAGTGTTGGGCGCGACAATTTTTAGGGTACACACCTTTCCCGGACGTGGTCAAGCGGTAAGTCTTGGATGAAGCAGATTGTCCCAGACTTTTCACTTGCCCGATTAGTGTGAAATTACTTGTAAGAAATGGGTAATGCGGCTGGACCAACGAAGGGATCTGCCACTGAATTATCCCGTACCATAGATCCAACGCCTTGATCGATTACCGCATCACTACCATTTTTCCAGCAATTGTTGGTTGTTGCCGTTGCGTTCGTCTGATCCGCCATGATTACTAGGCATTGGTAAGCATTTGCATAGATCGTGTTGTTGTAAGCTCGGTTGTTGGAGCCACCACCATAACCTATGGTCATCGCCTCTGCTCCGCGGGCTGCGCCATTCTTCGCAACGATATTGTCATGCGCTTCGTTATTGTTACCTGAGCCGATCAGAATTCCCCGCGAGCCGTTGTCGTGAACATAATTGTAGCGAATAACATTATTGTTGGATCCCTTATGGTATAGGTGAATCCCGTGGCCATAGACATTATAAATTTCATTACGCTCTACGAGATTGTTGCTCGATCCACCAATGTAAATTCCATGACCGGGGCCGCCGCTGGTTGGTGTCCCAGGCCCGCAATCGTGAATTTTTAGATGGATGAACTCGATATAGCTATTGGTCTCAGCATTGCCCGTGCAAGTGTTCGGCGAGCCAAACGTCTCAAGATTTTGGATGCGAATATGGTTGGCACCAGCATTGGCAATTCGGACGCCCATCTGGCTAGTGAGTGAGGCATCTACGATCATACCGTAAGCATTATCATCACCGCCGCCTAAGATTATGTACGACTGATTGTAGCCTGCTATAACGGCGCTTCCCTCGTACGCTCCAGTCGTAGGCCGTAGGGTGACTGTTTCACCAGATGCGGCCAAGACTTTAGTGGCAGTACTCCACGACCCGCCGCCGGAAGGAATCTGATTGTAATTAATGGCTTCCGCATAAGTTCCGGCTTTAATGATAAGAGCGTCACCCGCGCCGGCTGCTAAGCAGGCTAGACCCGCGGCAATAGTGAGTTTTGGAGTCGAGACCGACCGCGCTTGAGTGCAGCTATTGGAATCGCTGCCGGTCTTGGCTACGTAGTAAACGTTGCCTGTCGTTTGGGAAATCGAAAAGGATGCGCTCGCGACGGCGCTCGGGTTATATCCGTTCCTGAAAGCGTTCGCCTTTATGGCCGCGCTGCTCGTTAAAGTTATCGGTCCGGTGTAGAGAGTTGAGGACTGGGTCGGTGTGGAGCCGTTGGCGGTGTAATAAATGGACGCGCCCGAAGTGGCCGTCTGCATCGTGACAGAGACAGGGCCGCTATAGTTTCCACCGGTGGGAGAAATGATCAGAGTCGCTACATTCTGAGATGTTCCTACTGAATCTTGTTGGTAAATGCCCTGAATTTCCGTAGCGCTTAGCGCCCTGCTATGAATGCGCACTTCATCGAGGATGCCTTTGAAATAGGATCCGTCCTGGCTAGCGCCTATCTGGAGCGTTCCCGATGTGGGTGAAAGAGTTGCGGAAGCCGCTGTAGTCGCGACTGCAGCGCCGTTTCGATACAGCGTCAGGATTGAGCCGTTATAAGTGACGGCAAGATGCGTCCAGGTGTTGCTGGGAAGAGGCGAGGGCTGGCAAACAGCATTATGGATTCCTTCAGTGAAGCCTGCTATAGGACTTCCAGCGCCACAGTAGCCAGCAGCGCTCGCAAATAGCCAATACTTGTAGTTTTTAACAAGCACGGAAGTGAAGTCAGTAGAAGTAGATGCAGGATTTACCCAAGCCGATAGCGTGAAGGCGCCGGATAGATCGAGAGAACTGGCAGCCGCTACGACGACATTGTCGTTAACGCCGTCAAAGTATAACGCGTTGCCAATTTTTCCGGCAGTCCAGAGTGGCGCATTCACCAAGGTTCCGTTATTTCCATTTCCTGAAGAATCACACGCGATCATCCCGCTTCCCTCATCAAATTTCCATTGCGCGACGAGTCCGGATCCGCCTGAAATGGGAGTACTCGTCGGTACCGCTACTGTTGATACCGTGAGAGCAGTGGGACTCGAAGGCGGAAGAACCGCGCACTGCGAGTAAACTGCTGACTCGCCGATAACGAAAGCGGAAAATAAGGTTAGCAAAAACAAAGAAACGGAGCGAAATCGATTCCCTGTAAAAACCGCGGCGTACACTATTTGCTCGGCCATGAAGCACACTCCTCCGTCGGAACCCCATCACGACAGAACTTCAACGCTCTGTTCGGCAACCCGGCTATCAGGTTTGTTACCTGACCCGTGGCTTTGCGTCCCAGCCTCACGACTGGTTTGCCCTTATTGGAGAGGGGCTTCGGACGTATTCTATCCGTCGAAGAGGAAAACGCATGCAAGAGCGGTGCCGCAACCTCCCGAAAGCAGCGCTGACGCCACTTTGTTATTTTATCAACAGTTGGGAAGCAAAGGCAATCACTTCCCTAGAGTCGGCCGCGAGGTACGAGTGTCGCCGTTCAAAACCTGTCTGAAGTATTGAACATTTTTGTTGATCCCAGACAACGGTCGAGACGAAATGCCTCGGGTCCCTGCCCGGGTTGTTAATGGTAATTTTTAGATATCGAGGAAACGTTCGCGACACACAAACATCGGTTAACATGTGATGAGGTAGATTATTCTGGCCGAAGGTTTTTTTATACAAATCGATGATTTTGGTGGACGTTTTTCCAGGCAACTTGTTTCACTGCCGAGCTACGGGACTCGCCGGTAACGTAATCAATGAATAACTTCATGAACAAAAAAATATCCTAGTCGCGTGCCGCGTTTTTCGAACAGCAAATGAATTTTTTCGGTTTAGCCGACGGGACAAGCTTCGAATCACGATCAATCAGGATGGCGTGATGTGGCACTTAGAACCCCGGGTTGGCTTGTCTTCCCGAAAAGTTTTCCGACACAACCGTTTTTGAGCACGAATCGAGACCGATGGCTGATTCAGTTTTTTGAGTGAGGCAAGTTTTATCCTAAAGATCGCTACCATATTCGGCGCTCGCCCGCAGTTTATCAAAGCCGCCACGATTACGCGGGTATTGGGCTCTATACCCGACGTAGAGGAAGTGCGGATCCACACCGGGCAACATTACGACGAAAATATGTCCGAAGTTTTCTTTCAAGAGTTAGACATTCCCAAGCCGGATTATTATTTAGGGATAGGTTCTGGAACGCACGGAGTGCAAACCGGCAGAATGTTAGAATCGATTGAACAAGTCCTAATGCAGAGTCTGCCCGATTTGGTGTTGGTATACGGCGATACTAACTCCACTCTTGCAGGAGCGCTGGCTGGAGTGAAACTCCATATACCTGTGGGCCATGTGGAAGCCGGCCTGCGCTCATACAACCGTCAAATGCCCGAAGAGATTAACCGCGTACTCACTGATCATGCTTCGGACCTCCTCTTTGCTCCCACAGAGACGGCAACGAAGAATTTGAGGCACGAGGGAATTTCGCATGAAAGAATCCTCCTTGTAGGGGACGTGATGTACGATGCAGCCATCCACTATGGGTCCAAGGCTGAAAGGGACAGCCGGATTCTTCAAAAATTAGGGTTACAGCCCAACAGCTATGTTCTGGCCACAATCCACCGAGCAGAAAACACCGACGATCCGCAACGCCTTCGGAGCATTTTTGACGGATTGGACTTAGTAGCGAAAGAAGTGCCGGTGATCATTCCCCTTCACCCACGTACCCGTGAAGCGGCGAAGCAGGAGGGATTAGCACTCCAACACGTTTGTGTAGTTGAGCCGGTCGGATATTTAGATATGGTTCTGCTCGAAAAACAATCCCGCTTAATCGCTACGGACTCGGGCGGCGTGCAAAAGGAAGCGTTCTTTTACAACGTACCTTGTGTGACGTTACGGGGCGAAACTGAGTGGGTGGAGCTACTGGAATTGGGTTGGAACCGCGTGGTCCCACCCGTGTCAGCGACTGCAGTTTTCAAAGGTGTTATGGGTATGTTGGACCAAACTGGGTCTCTCGCTTTCCCTTATGGTAACGGCGACGCTGCAGAAAAAATTGCGGACCGGCTTAAAACAAATTGGCCAACGCGTCTTTCTACCCCTGCGTCTAATTGTTTAATTCCATAAGACAATGCGTATCCTGATTTTAACACAGTATTACCCTCCGGAGATGGGAGCTCCGCAAAACCGATTGTCTGACCTGGCACAGTGGCTTATGAGATCAGGGCACAACGTTACGATTTTGACAGCGTTGCCTAATTACCCTCGAGGCCGGATCTTTGAAGACTATCAGGGCCGTTTTCTCGTGGAAGAGCGTTCTGAAAACATAGATATTTTTCGTGCTTGGATTTACGCGACTAAAAAGAAAAGCTTTGTTCAACGCCTCCTAAACTATTTCTCTTTTGTGTGTTCGTCGCTGGCTGTCGGGATCTGGAAAATAGGACAGCAGGATATTGTGATTGTCGAGTCACCACCACTTTTTCTTGGAATCTCTGGTTATCTTCTCAGCTTGCTCAAAGGCGCGAAATTGGTATTGAACGTCTCAGATCTCTGGCCTGAATCTGCGGTAGCCATGGGGATTCTGAAAAACAAGACTCTTATACGCCTTTCGAGTTGGCTTGAAGAGCTCCTATACAGGCGGTCTCATCTCATTACCGGTCAGACTCAAGGCATCGTCGATAATATTCGATCTCGGGTTCCTCATAAGCAAGCATTCCTAATTACTAACGGAGTCAACGTGAAAGCGTTTCTTCTCGCCTTGAAGTCGGACGAGAGAATGGAGCTAAGAAGGGAGTTCGGCCTTGGGAGCGAATTTGTGATCGGATATGCG
>Ga0326597_10003213_pt1 | contig 23773 bp, 21 predicted proteins | sample RVTome_12_FD_203789 | JGI IMG/M metagenome (GOLD analysis project Ga0326597, IMG submission 203789) | Soil microbial communities from uranium-contaminated site in the Upper Colorado River Basin, Wyoming, United States - RVT100D185 | ecosystem: Environmental > Terrestrial > Soil > Contaminated >... | reverse complement strand
TAGGCGCCTGCGGCATCCAGGGGATGGTCGCCAGCGGAGTCTGATAGTGGGAAGCAAACTCGGCTCTGGCGTCCGCCTGGCGCTGTGCCTCTGCCCCCCAACGAGCCAGGTTCTCGGCGAGGGCGAGGCCCGTTCGGGGCGGCGGAGAGGCCTTAGCCCATCGCAGGGGCAGAGATCGGTTGAAGACAACGAGCCCTGGGGGTGAAGCAATCTCAGGAAGTTCGCGAAAGAAACGCAGGGTCTCGGCCATGGGGGCGGGGTCCGCCGTTGTCACGACGACTGTGAAGCTCTTGAGAAAGTGACTCTCGATCTCCTGAGCTCTCTGCCTCACGCCGTCATACGTAGTGCGGAGATCCATCAGGAACTGGGCAACCCGCTCGAGCAGATCGGATCCGAGGATTTGATCGGCAAACCTCAACAGGGGACGAGCGCCACGATTGAACAGAAAGCGGCGCCCCGGGAGGCGTCCACCGGTCAGGAGGCGCAGCAGGGTCCCTCCCACGAGGTCCGCCATTTGCGAGGGAGCAGTGAAGAAGTCGATGCCGCCGGCCGCAGGTGGTGTGTCGACTACGACCATGTCCCAAAGGCCGGAATCGAGATAGGTGGCCGCCTCCTCGGCGGCGGCGTAGGACTGGGAGGCCGGGAAATGGGCCGTGGCAGCCTGAAAGAACTCGCTGCCTACCAACCGGTTGGCGACGGATGGGTCTGCGTGCTTGCGAGCCACTGCCTGCCACGAAGAAACAGCATCGATCATCGCAGCCGACAGCAACCTCTCCCCTTTGACCTGGCGTGGCTCTGATCCGAGTTCGATTCCGAGGGCATCGGCCAATCTGCGAGCTGGGTCAACCGTCACGACCAGAGTGCGTTGACCCGCCCGGGCGCGGCGGATGGCCAGCGCTGCCGCCACGGTGGTCTTGCCCACCCCCCCGGCACCGGTCACAACGATCGCGGTGGTCATTCCCTGTCCATCTCATCGGCCAGGCGGGCTGCCACCTCTCCGGGGGTCCAGAGCCCAAACAGATACGGGAGGACCTGGTCGGGCGGCAGCCGACGGAGCCACGCCTGCTGCTCGGAGAAGAGGGATCTATGGAGAGCCGCCGCTTCCGCCGCCGCTCCTGAGCCGACCGCCGAACTTCGCAGCTCGCCGAGAACCCGATTGGCAATTATTCGGTGATTACCGATCAGGTTTTCCCTCCGGAGGTATGCGAGCGTCTCCTCTGTCTCTATCACCGGCAGTTCTTCTGGCAGTGTGACGAGCACAAGCTGTGAAGCGATCGGATCGAGCAACAAGTCGCGCATCCACTCGGCCTGTTGGCGTATCCGCCCGGTGGGAACTAGCTCGGCAATCGTGGCGGGCGCCCGCAGAAGGCCGCTTACCTGGCCGGTTGGCAGGCAGTCAGCCACCACCAGGTCGTAGTCGCCCTGACGGACTTCCCACAAGACCTTGCCGAGGGTGACGATCTCGCGTACTCCCGGGGCGGCGCCTGCAAGCGCGTCGAAGGCACGAGCAGCCGGGCCCAACGTGGCGAACTGGGGGAGACCCACCTGTACCTGAAGGTACTCGACCAGGGCCTTGCTCCTGTCGATAGCCAGGGCCTCCAGTCCTGGTCGTACTTCGCGCGGTCGGAAAGCGAGCGATCCGAGGCCGAAGTGGGTGGCGAGACCGTCGCCACCGGCAACGTCGATGGCCAGAACCTTGCGACCGTGTCTGTGGGCATTGGTCGCCAGTGCCGCTGCGACTGCCGACTTGCCGACGCCTCCCTTGCCGGAGACGATGACCAGGCGGGGGTCGGAAGGGCTCAACGCGTCAGCGGTATCCGCAGGACGAGATCGGTCCCGTCCACCGACCAGGCGGCCGCACCGATCAAGGCGAAGTCGGTGAAGTCGGTTTCGGCCTGTTCGATGAAGCGACGCCTCTCTTCTCCTGCCACGGGGGGCAGGCCGCGTTCTTTCACCGCCTCTGCGCGCAGTCGAAACCGCTCGATAAGTGCGTCAACGTCTAGCTCTGCCAACGGCTCCTCCTGATTCAGCGATTCGAGGGTGACATGCCAAGTGAGACCGGTGGTGTCTGACGGCGGGAGGCCGCCCGCCTTTCGCCTTCCAGTCGTTCCAGCCCGACACTGGAATAGTCCACGAAGCTCATGGCCGTCGCCAGCGCCCGATGGCCGGCCACGTCGGCGATCTGTCGGTGCATTTCCGCGCAGACGGCTCGATACGTTGGATGACCGGCTGGTTGGGTCCGCAGCTCGAGCATGTGGAACGCCTGACGAGCGTTCATTTCGACCACAAACCGGATGTTGTAGGCAAAGGGCACGATGTATTGGGCGGCGTCCATCCCCAGCTCGGCCCTGGCTATTTCATACAGATCTGCCGCACCGTGCAAGACCTCGAGATAGGGCTCATCGAGCCCGGCTTCAACCAGGTCCGAAGGCAAGTCGTAGCCAAGACGGGCTCCAAGGCGTTGCCATTCGATTGTCATGAGGCGATGACGCTGTAGGTCCCTAAACGCCCCGAAATCGCAGAGGACGTCGAAGCGGTAGTAGGTCCTTTCCATCGGCCGTCCGGGTTTGTGGCGCCTGTTGGCTCGATCGCCAACCAGTGCTGCCAGAACTCCGGCCCGCTCCTCAGGCGTCATCTCTCTGGCGATCTGCAGCAACCGCCCATCGGTCAACTCTGATCCAGCGTAGAGGGCGGCGGCTACCACCTTCACCTCTCCATCGGGGTCCCAATCGGTGAGCGTCACCTGTGGGCCAGGCTCTGGAGCCTCCAAGGGTGAAAGCCTCTCCAGGGCCTCCCGCGTCGCCTGGAGATAACCGCTCCACGCCACCCCACGATCGGGCCGGTCAACTCGGGTCAAAAAGGCCGGGATGACCTTGCGAAGCTCCTCCAGCATCAGCACTGCGTAGTCGCGCGCCTCGATCAAAGGATGGGACTGCATTCGCATCAGGGCCATCTCGTACGCCTGACCTGTCGCAAAGATCCCCACGTTTGAGAGGGTCGAGGCCGGCAACAGCCCGCGCACGGTATCGCAAGCCTTGGCCCGGATGGTGGCGTTCCAGATTGGTGCGGGCTCGGAGCCCTGAGGAAAACGCTGGCGGTAGAAGGCGGTCATCTCCGACACCAGCCGGGAGTAGACCGTAAACGCCGACTCGCAGAACTCTGTATACGGCGCCTCAACCGGGGAATCCTTCACTTCGGCCGGCACCATGTACCGATACCTGCCCCCTAGGCGAGCGTCGTAGGCGATGTATCGAGTCGACTGTTCCAGATAGGCCGCCAATCGCCCCCATTCCAGGACCTTGGTCAGCACATTGGAAGCCTGCTCGCAGGCCAGGTGTACTCCTCCCAGTTGGGCGACCGAGTCGTCGCCGTATTCGAAAAACACCCGCTGGTAGAGCGTCTCGGCCCGGCGCAGATTGAGAAGAGGGTCGTTTCCCTTGATCTGAGCTGCCAAAGCTTCGATACCGGTTTCCTGGTCCTCGACGAACTCATCCAGAAACAGCCGACGCAAGGACTTGGGCGAGCGTGAATATCGGGCAAAGAGCGCCCCCTTCACGACCTCGGGGAGGTTGATGAGGGCAAACACCGGGCGGTCGATGTTGGTGAAGAATCTGGACAAGACCGCGGTCTCGGCCGGGGCGAAAGGCTCCTGGTAGTAGGCCACCGACCCAACCTAATGCAACCGCACCCGGAGTCGTTGTTTCTACCAGGGGTGCGATTACGGTTCCCTGGTGATGATCGGTTTGAGGCTTCTCATCCTGGTTTTGGTTCTTGCTGCGCTCTTCGTGGCAGCAGTGCCGGTCTTGATCCTCCTCGACCTGGTAGGTGGAGGAACCGGGGCGGGTCTATGCCCGGGGGGAATCGACTCTTGCCCATTGCGATACACCTCGGGTCCGATGCTGGCGGTGTACCTCACAATCGCGTTGCTGGCCGACGTGGCCCTGATACGGGGAGTGAGCAGGCTCTTGCGGAGGCTCGATAGGGAACGGATCAGTGCGCCGCGCTGATCGCCTCCGTTTCGATCTCTGACGCTTCCTCGCCTCGTGTGACCACCAGGTAGATGCTGGCGACGATGAGAGCGGCGCCCAACCAGCCAGTTGGAGTAAATCTCTCGCCCAACACCACTGCTGCGGTGGCTACCCCGAAAGCCGGTTCCAGAGTCAGGAGGATGCCCGTCCGGGCCGGGCCGATCACGGTCTGCGCCCAGATCTGGAGGAGGAAGGCTCCGGCGCTCACACCCAGAGCCGTCAGCACCAGGGCGGGTAGCTCTCGTGATGTGGGCACCCGGGACCCTTCCATTAAAGCCGCGGCCGGAAACGCCAGGGCGGCGGTTACCAACACCTGCGCAGCGGTGAAAGGGATTACAGGGTGGCGGGACGCAAAGCGTGCCAGGGCAACGATGTGGGCGGCGAAAGCCCCGGCGCAGACCAGTGTCAACAGGTCACCAGATCGTAGCGATAGCCCCTCGTTGGCGGTGAGGAGGACCACACCCATGAATGCCACAACCGCTCCTACCACCACCCAGGCTCCGGGTGACCGTCGGGCCAGGACAGCGGCTAGCAACGGAGTGACGATCACGAAGAGACCGGTTATGAGTGCGGAGTTGGAGGCGCTGGTCGTCGTGAGCCCCACAGTCTGGGCGGTGTAACCCACGAAAAGCAGGACTCCGGTGACGGTGGCATCACGCCAGAGTTGCTTGCCCCGGGGAAGGCTCAGGATCGCCAGCGCAAGTCCGCCAATGAGGAATCTCCATGCAACGAAGTTGATGGGCGGGAATCCAGCCACCGCATCCTTGATGACCACAAAAGTCGAACCGAATAAGAACGCGGCAGCGGTAAGGGCGAGTCCGGCCAAAGAAGTTCGGCGCACGATCAGGTTTGCAAAAGGTCGGCGACCTGGTGTGCAACAACATAGAGCCCGGACGCTTCGACCGCCGGGCCGGCGTCGGTCGCAAGCTCACCGGTCATGCGCAGCCGGCGTCCGGAGCGATCACCGAGCCAGGCACTGAGGCGCAGGGGCTGCTCGACGGGTACTGGTCGTCGAAACCGAAGCTCGAGATTGGCGGTCACGCACAGAACTCCGGCCAGGATGATTCCGGCCCAGGCCATGATCTCGTCGAGAGCGGTCGCCGCCAAACCTCCATGCAGAATCCCGAATGTACCGCGGTGATGGGGGCCGGGAATGAAACCCGCCGCCACCCCTCCGGAAATCTGTTGAAAGTCATCGATCCGCAGGCCGGAGGGATTGGCCCGGCCACACGCGAAGCATCCGTCGTCGTAATGACGTCGGACGGCATCGACCAACTCCGCCAGCGTTACGGCCGATCTGTCCGAGTTGAGCTCTTTCACGAGCGCCTGAGGCTAGGCAATACGATCCTCTTCTCATGCCACCACATCCGCTGCCAGAAAAGGGCACGGCCGGGCGCCGACGGGCAGCCCGAATTCTCTCGCGGCTCAAGGCCCGTTATCCGGAGATCGGCACCGCTCTCGACTATGTGAATCCCTGGCAACTGCTGGTGGCGACTGTGCTCTCCGCCCAGACCACCGACGAGACGATCAACCGCATCACGCCTGTGCTTTTCGCCAGCTACCCAACTCCTTTCGATCTGGCGGGTGCCAACCCGGAAGAGGTTGAGAAGACCGTGTTTTCGTCCGGCTTCTATCGCCAAAAAACCAAGGCGATCATCGCACTCAGCAAGGCACTGGTACAACGGTTTGGGGGAGCGGTTCCCGACGATCTCGACGCCCTCATCACCCTGCCTGGGGTGGGACGTAAGACCGCCAGTGTGGTCCTGGCCGAGGCGTTCCGGCAGCCAGCCATCGCCGTTGATACCCACGTCCGTCGCGTAGCCCGGCGCCTCGATCTGACCGCCGAATCCGACCCGGTCAAGATCGAGCACGACTTGCGAAGGCTCTATCCGCAACAGGAGTGGCCGGCCATCTCGATGCGGTTCATCCAATTCGGCCGCGACATCTGTGACGCGCGTCGACCATTGTGCGGGGAATGCGAACTCAACCGGATCTGTCGCTGGCCCGGTAAGACGGTGTGATCTCGGACCTATCACGGCGGGTTGTGGACCGACGGATTGTCGCCCTGGCCGTCCCTGCTCTGGGAGCGCTCGCCGCCGAGCCGTTGATTTCTCTCGTCGATACTGCCTATGTCTCTCGACTGGGGGTGGCTGAACTCGGGGCGCTCGGGGTCAACGGAGCCATATTCGGATTCGCCTTCGTCGTTTTCAACTTCCTCGCCTACGCCACTACACCATTGGTGGCCCAGGCGTTAGGCCGCGGCGACAGGGCGCAGGCGGCGCAGACGGTCGGGAGAGCCTTGTGGTTAGCCGGGAGTCTTGGTGTCCTGACATTGATAGGCATGATCGTTGGATCGCGCTGGTTGGTGGGTCTGCTGCAGGCGACCCCCGAGGTGACGGGGCCGGCCCTGTCCTATCTGCGAATCAAGGCGCTGGCCGCTCCCGCCGTCCTGCTCATTACGGCCGCCCAGGGTGCGTTTCGTGGTTTTCAGGACAACCGCACCCCGCTCAAGGTCGTGATGGCCGCCAATGTCGTCAACGCCGTCATCGATCCACTCCTGATCTTTGGGCTGGACTGGGGCATCACCGGTGCCGCCCTCGGGTCGGTCATAAGCCAATGGGGCGCGGCCGGGTGGTTCCTCATCCTTCTCATTCGCCAGATCGGGCCGGTGGGCGTTCGGATACCTCGGTGGCACGAGATTGCGGGCCTCGCCACAGCCGGAGGGGTGCTCACGGTGCGAACCCTGTTCCTCGTGACTGCCTTGGCTCTCGGGACCGCGGCCGCGGCGGACTCGGGGACCTCCGCTTTGGCGGCTCACCAGGTGGTGAGGGAAACGTGGTTCTTGACGGCGATGCTGGTGGACGGGCTGGCCATCGCCGCCCAGGCGATGATCGCCGAACAGGTGGGCATGAACAACCGGGCGGGTGCGCGTATCGTCACCAGGCGTTTGTTGTTCTGGGGCGGGGTGGTCGGAGTTGGCATGACCGTCCTTTGGGTAGTCGGTGCACCCTGGCTGGCGGCCGCCTTCGGCCCTAATCCCGAGGTGGGCAGCCTCATCGCCGGGTCGGCGCGCATTGCCGGCGCGATGGCACCCGTGGCAGCAATTGTGTGGGTCCTTGACGGCGTGTTTCTCGGTCGACTTCGCCTCCGCGCTTTGGTGGCCTCGACCGGGGTGGGCGCCCTCGCCGGGGTGCTCGGCTTCTTTCTGACCGAGCGCTTTGGCTGGGGTCTTCCAGGCGTCTGGTGGGCAATTGCCGCCCTGGTGGCAGGGCGCGGCCTGGTCCTCGTGCTGGCGGGTTTAAGCAGTCAGGATGCGCCCTTTGGTCTCGGGGAGGAGCAGGGTCAGACCGGCCGCGATGAGGACCCCGATGCCCAGGAGGTTCATCGTGTTCGACAAACCCATCCCGTCGATCGTGAACCGACCGATGGCGAGCCCGGCGGATGAGCCCACGGTGCCGAGCCATCCCAGGCTCGAAGTCACGCTGGCCCGGGCCCGGGTCGGGAACATCTCCGCCCGGTGGGTGGCCGCAGAAGGTATGTAGGCGAAGGATCCGAAGGACGAGACGACGATGGCAGCGACCAACAACGGCAGCTCCTCCACCTGGTACAAGGCCACGCCGCCCGCCAAGATCATGAGTAGCGAAAACACAGTGGTCGGCTTGCGCCCCCACGCATCCGACATCCGGCCACCGATGAAAAATCCGAGCCCACCGACCGTGCCGCCGACCAGAGTCACCATGACCGCCGTGCTCGTTGCGAGCCCGAGATCTGTGACGAGCCTTTCGGTCGAAAAGGCAAGACCGACTGCCGAGAAGGCTGAGGCAAGTAGCCCGGCGGCACCCGCTACCCAGAATCGGACCGCTCCGGCCTCCGTTGCCATTGCCCCAACCGCGGCCCTGGCACCTCCCGCTACGGGCGGAGAGTTGGCGATGAGCGGGCTCTCGACCACCCGCCTCGACAGCCAGGGCAATAGGCCTAAACCCAGCAACGTCAAAACATAGGTGGAGCGCCAGTCGAGCTCAGCCAGTGGTAGACCGAGGATGGCAAGGCCGGCTCCCAGGCTTCCAGCGGCGCCGTACAGGCTGACACCGTATGCCCGGACTGCCGGGCTGAGCTGCTCTGCCAGCCAAACGACCCCCAGAGAGGAGATCGCCGAGGTCCCCACCCGAACCAACCCCTGAGTGACGGTGAATCCAACCGGACTGGCAAACACGGCCGTGGCGCCAGTGGCCACTACCAAAAGCGCATACGAGGCCAGGAGCGGTCGGCGCCGGCCCCGACGGTCGCCCACCATGGCGATGGCGATGGCGCCAAGACTCATGAGTCGGGCGACGGCCAGAATGGCACTCATTTCTGAGGGGGTAAGGCCGAGTCCGTCCCGGGTGAAGGGCAAGGTTGTCGAGGGTTGTGCCTGAGCGAACCCTTGGATGACCCCCAAGCTCCACATCACCAGGGCAACCGCCCGGTCGTGGGGGTTGAAACGGTTGGTTGGAAAGAGGAAGCGAAGGGGCTTCATACGGCGGCCGTGGGATGATGGTCGACGCAAATCCACCAACCGAATCTGTAAGCACTCATGGCCGAGGCCACTTTCGCTTTGCAAGTCCTCATCGCCTTTGGCGGCGGCGTCGTGTCGTTTCTGTCGCCATGTGTCCTCCCGCTATTGCCGGGATATCTCTCCATGATGTCTGGGTATTCCGCCGCGGACCTCGAGGCCGGAGCGGTTTCGCGCAGCAGGATGGTGCGGGTGGTACTTGCGTTTATCGGCGGGTTCACCGTTGTCTTTGCCGCTTTCGGCGCCACGGCCACCTGGATTGGCGCCTTTTTGTCCTCCAACCTGAACGTTGCCACGCGCATCGCCGGAGTTGTCGTCGCCGTATTCGGTCTCATCATGATCGGCCTCGCCCTCGGTTCCGGGGGTTTGTTCCGGCTCTTCGAAAGAGATGTACGTCTTCGCGTTCGTCCATCCCGGCTCGGGGGGTGGGCCCCACCGGTTATGGGTGCGGCCTTCGCCTTTGGCTGGACTCCGTGCATCGGACCGATCCTCGGGGTGGTTCTGGCTACGGCATCGGTGAACGACACCCTGCTCCAAGGCATCCTCCTCCTGGTTGCCTACTCAGTTGGACTGGGTCTTCCCTTCCTCGGCACTGCGCTCGGCCTCCACCGGTTTGTGCGCAGATTGCGGCCCTATCTGCGCCGGATCAACGTCGTTTCCGGTGTCTTGCTCACGGCTTTTGGTGTGGTGATGTTCACGGGCAATCTGAGCCGGCTGGCGGCATTCTTCAGCAATGTCATCGTTGGCATCCCGTTTCTCGAGGACTTGGCTCAGATCTGATGGTGCAGCCGGCTATCGATCAGTTCCTCGACCTGGCAGCCCGTTACAGCGTCGTGCCGGTGTGGGACAAGCTGCTGGCGGATCGTGACACCCCGGTGTCCGCATACGAAAAGCTGGTCGGCCACGACCCGGGGTTTCTCCTCGAGTCGGTCGAAGGGGGTGAGCGATGGGCCCGCTGGTCTTTTCTGGGATGGGACCCTGCCTTCACCTTGGTAGCCGACCACGGTCGGGTGGAATCCGAAATCGACCTTCCTGGCGGAGATCCGCTCGAAGTGCTGGCTGCCATTGTCGATCGGTATCGGGTTCCCGACCTCCCGGGGTTACCACCCCTCCACTCCGGTCTAGTTGGCTATCTCGGCTACGACTGTGTTCGTTACGTGGAGCGACTCGCCCCCCCTCCCAAGGACGATCGCCGGCTGCCGGAGATGATTTGGCAGGCAGTGGGAGCTCTGGCCGCCTTCGATCGCTTCGATCAGACGATCACCCTGGTCCGCAATGTCTTCGTCGGAGATGATCCCGCCAAGCAATATCAGCAGGCGGTGGCGGGCCTCGCCCGTGATGCTGAGCGTCTGGGACGGCCGCTGCCTTATCGCGTGAGCGCCCTACCGTCGCTCAAGGCCCCTGATGTCGTGTCCTCGACCCTGGACGAAGAGAGCTTCGTGGCCGCTGTCATGGAGGCCAAGGACCACATCCTGGCCGGCGACGCCTACCAGATAGTTCTCTCCCAGCGGCTCGCCACACCGTTCGATGGCGATCCGTTTTCGGTCTACCGTGCGCTCAGGCTCATCAATCCCTCGCCTTACCTATTTCTGATTCGCCATCCGCGGGTGACCGTGGCGGGCTCATCTCCCGAGCTGATGACCCGCGTGAGGAACGGGGTGGCCTTCAGCCGTCCTATAGCTGGCACCCGCCCCCGGGGAACCTCGGAGGAGTCGGACCGACTCTTGGAGGAAGAACTCCTGGCCGACCCCAAAGAACGGGCCGAGCATGTGATGCTGATCGACCTGGCCCGCAACGACCTGGGACGCGTGTGCGACTACGGGACGGTGCATGTGGATGACTTGATGGTCATCGAGCGTTATTCACATGTGATGCACATCGTGAGTGGCGTTTCGGGCAAAGTCCGGTCTGGGATCGGTCCCGTCGACGTGCTCCGAGCGACTTTCCCTCACGGCACGGTGTCGGGTGCCCCCAAGGTGGCGGCCATCAAGATCATCGACCGGCTGGAACCCGTGGCGCGAGGTCCCTATGCGGGTGCGGTCGGCTATCTCGACTTTTCAGGGAACGTCGACACCGCTATCTGCCTGCGGACCGTCGTGATTGGCCGGGGCCAGGCCTGGGTGCAGGCGGGAGCAGGGATCGTGGCCGATTCCGATCCGGCGGCCGAATACACAGAAACAATGAACAAAGCAGCGGCGGCGCTGGCAGCGGTGGAGATGGCCGGACATGTCTGAACCGTCTGGCATCGTTGCCGGCACTCACGAAATAGTGATGGTGGAGGGGCCGGGGGCGGCGGCGTTTCTTCAGGGACTGCTCTCCCAGGACGTGGAGAGTCTTGACGCGGTCAAGGCCCGCAGGTCCTTCCTGCTGGGACCACAGGGCAAGCTCCGAGCGCTTCTGTGGGTAAGCCGCGATGGCGATCGGCACGATTTGTACACCGATGCCGGATATGGCCAAGTCGTGGCAGCCGATCTGGCCCATTACAAGATCAGGGTCAAGGCCGAGATCTCCGGTCCTGAGCCTGCCTGGCAGGTGATCGGCGAAGTGGGTGGCGTCGATGCCTCGACTGCAGGGCTCGTGCGGTCATTCGTTTCGGAATTTCCGCCCGGCTCAGAGGTCCTGGCGAGAGACCGGTGGAACGTCCTGCGTATCGAGGCTGGTGAACCGGTGATGGGCGTCGATGTGGATGAACGGACCATTCCCCAGGAGACGGGTCTGGTGGCGGATTCGGTCTCGTTCACCAAAGGCTGTTACCTCGGACAAGAATTGGTCGCCCGGATCGACACCAGGGGGCGGGTCAACCGCCACCTTCGGGGGCTGCGCCTGCCACAGGCCACTCAACCGGGGGCGGAAGTCACCTTTGGAGCCGAGGAGGTGGGCTCGGTGAGCTCGGTCGGATGGTCGGACCGACTCGATACATATGTCGGGCTTGCCCTCTTGAAGAGAACCGTGCAACCCGGTGACACAGCTGAGCTGACCGACGGCTCGGCGCTGGTGGTCGAATTGCCGTTCGCATGAGTGGGACCTGGTGGCGAGCCGGCGTCATTTACCAGATCTATCCACGCAGCTTTGCGGATAGCGACGGAGACGGAATTGGAGACCTCCAAGGCGTGACGCTCCACCTCGACTACCTGTCGGATGTGCTGGGCGTCGATGCCATCTGGCTTTCCCCGTTCTACCCATCGCCCCAGGACGACTTTGGGTACGACGTCTCCGATTACGTCGACGTCGATCCGATCTACGGGACCCTCGATGACTTCGATCACCTGGTTGAGCAAGCACATCGGCGCGGACTCAAGGTGATCGTCGACTACGTGATAAACCACACATCGGATCGCCATCAATGGTTCCTCGACTCGAGCTCGGCGCTGGACAGCCAGAAACGGGATTGGTACGTCTGGCGGGACCAACCCAACAACTGGGTTTCGGTTTTTGGTGGGTCGGCCTGGGAGCCCCATCCCTCGGGTCAGTTCTATCTGCATTCGTTCCTCGCCTCCCAGCCGGATCTCAACTGGAGGAATCCGGAGGTCGAAGCGGCCATGCTCGATGTTCTCCGGTTCTGGATGGACCGGGGCGTGGATGGCTTTCGAATCGATGTCGCCCACTTCGCCCTCAAAGACCCCTTGCTACGCGACAACCCGCCGGCAACAGCCATGCCGGCTGACTCCTACAAGCTCAACCCCGAGTACGCGGCGATGGAGCACATTTTCGACAAGGCACACCCCGACATCCATGCCCTCTACCGGCGGCTACGCAAGACTATCGACCAGTATCCGGATCGCTTCGCAGTGGGCGAGATCCACGAGTACGACTGGAAACGGTGGGCGAGCTTCTACGGCCAGGACGACGAGCTCCACATGCCGTTCAACTTCGCCCTTTTGCCAGCGGGGATAGATCCGGCTCGCATCAAGGCAGCGATCACCGGAATCGAATCAGCCCTCCCGAACGGCGCCTGGCCCAACTGGGTGGTAGGCAACCACGACGAGCCGCGAATCGCCACCAGGCTGGGGAACCTGCCATCCCGGGCCATGGCCCTGGTCCTGCTCTCTTTGCGCGGCACGCCCACTCTCTATTACGGAGACGAGATCGGAATGGAGGAGCTCGACATTCCCGCCGAGCAACGCCAGGATCCGTGGGGCCGTCGCATCCCCGGTTTTGGACGCGATGGTTGCCGCACTCCGATGCAATGGTCTCCGGGTCGCAACGCCGGCTTCACGTCCGGAGCCGGAAGCTGGTTGCCAGCCAATGCCGACCACGTTTCACGCAACGTGGAGATGCAAAGGGGTGATCCCGACTCCCACCTCGAGCTTTACAGGCGTCTGCTGCGGGTACGCAGGGCAGCCCCTGCCCTGCGCCAGGGCTCGATCCAACTTCTCGAAAGTCCTCCTCAGGTCCTCTCGTATCGAAGGAGCCTGGCTGGATCGGCTGGCTTCGAGACCAGGGCGAACCTGTCGGCGACGGCGACCAGGACCAGCCCGGGAGGCCGCATCGCAGTCGCCACGGCCAGTGCGCGTGAAGGACAGCAGTTCGATGGCTCCCTCGACCCCTGGGAAGCCGTCTTGATCGAGGCTTAGGTTCGGCTCCTAGCATTCTCTGATGCTCGACCGGATTGTGACCGCGACCAGGGACAGGGTGGCCGACCTGCGTTTGCGCAGGGCTGCGGTGATGGAGCGTGCCGAACTCGCCAGCGATCCCCCCTCGTTCGCGGAAGCCCTGGGCGGTCCCGGTCTCAAAGTCATCGCCGAGGTCAAGCGCCGCTCGCCTTCGCGCGGAGATCTGGCACCTTCACTCGATCCGGCTCTCCAGGCGGCGGCCTATGCCCGAGGTGGGGCAGCTGCCCTGTCGGTGCTGACCGAGCCCCAATTCTTTGCTGGACATCCCGATGACCTGGGGGCAGCCCGCGATGCGAGCGGGCTGGCCGTCCTTCGCAAGGACTTCGTCGTCGAGTCGATCCAGGTGTGGGAGTCACGGGCCATCGGAGCCTCGGCGGTCTTGCTAATCGTGGCCGCGTTAACGCCCAAGGAATTGGAAGCCCTGTTGTCTGACGCCGAGAGGGCGGGGTTGGCGGCCCTGGTGGAGGTGCATGATCGAGAGGAGGCCCGGATCGCCCTCGGCTCCGGAGCTCGCATCATCGGGGTCAACAATCGTGATCTCTCGACATTTGAGGTGAGCCTGGAGACGGCCGAGTTGCTTTCGTCCGAATTGGCTGGCGCGGAGACGACCGTGGCCGAATCCGGGATCTGGACGAGGGAGGACGCCCGGCGGATGGCGGCGGCGGGATACTCCGCCATCCTCGTGGGCGAAGCGCTGGTGAAGAGCACCGATCCTGGCTCGCTGATCGCCGACTTTCTCTCATGACCTGGGTGAAAGTCTGCGGACTTCGCCGGGCCGAAGACGTTGAGGCAGCGGTTGCTGCTGGCGCCGACGCAATCGGGTTTGTGCTGGTGCCGGAGTCCCCGCGGGCAGTCACGATCGATCAGGCTGCCGATCTCGGCCAAGACACCGAAGCTCTGAGGATCATCCTCACTCGCGACCTGCTTCCTGATGAGCTGGTGGCGACAGCGCTCGCAACCGGAGCCGACGGCGTCCAACCGTACGGCGCTCACTCCGATGCGGCCGCCAGTGCTGCCATGGAGGCCGGGTTGATGGTGTTACGCCCGGTGCCGGTCACAAGGCCCGTCGTCGTTGACGAGGTACCTCCTGATCAGATGCCACTGTTGGACCGTGGAAGTCCTTACCGTTTGGGTGGCAGCGGGGTGGCCTTCGACTATTCATGGCTTCCGCTCGGGGACCGGCCTTTCGTTCTGGCAGGAGGACTCCGAGCCGACACCGTCGCCAGGGCCATTCATCAAACCCGCGCCTGGGGGGTGGATGCATCTTCGGGCCTGGAGTCGACCCCGGGTCGCAAGGACCCCGAGTTGATTCACCGATTCGTCCTCGAGGCCCGACGGGCGTGATACCCCGACGGTTAGACCGACCCGATGAGGCTGGGCGGTTTGGTGAATACGGCGGCCGGTTTGCCCCAGAGACCCTGATGCCGGCCCTGGCGGAACTCGAAAAGGAATTCGAGTCGGCGTGGACGGATCCCGAGTTCAGAGCCGAGCTCGAGGACTGGCTTACCGACTTCGTAGGCCGGCCCACGCCTTTGCAAGAGGCTCGCCGTCTCTCCCGCCAGCTCGGGGTGCGGATCCTCCTCAAACGCGAGGATCTCGCCCACACCGGGGCTCACAAGATCAACAACGCCGTCGGCCAGGCGCTGCTTGCCAGTCGTATGGCGAAACCAAGAGTCATCGCCGAAACCGGTGCCGGCCAGCACGGAGTTGCCGCGGCGACGGCCGCGGCTGCCCTCGGACTTGAGTGCTCGGTGTACATGGGCGTGATCGATATCGAGCGCCAGGCTCTCAACGTGCAAAGAATGCAGCTGCTTGGAACCGAGGTGGTTCCGGTGACCGCCGGGGCTGGCACGCTCAAGGATGCTGTCAGCGAGGCGATGCGCGACTGGGTCCGGAGCGTGGAGCGCACCCACTACATCATCGGTTCCGTGGTGGGGCCGCATCCCTTTCCCTGGATGGTCCGGGAGCTACAAAAGGTCATCGGGGAGGAGTGCATCGAGCAACTCGACGGAGAGATGCCCGATCTGGTCGTCGCCTCGGTGGGGGGCGGGTCCAACTCGATGGGGATTTTCTATCCATTCGCCGGTGGCGACGTCGAATTGGTCGGTGTTGAAGCAGCAGGCGAAGGCATCGAGAGCGGTCGTCATGGGGCATCGATCTCGGCAGGGCGTCCGGGGGTCTTGCACGGCACCCGGACCTATCTGCTTCAAGACGCCGATGGCCAGGTGCAGGAGGCTCACTCTATCTCGGCCGGTCTCGACTACCCGGGGGTAGGCCCCGAGCACGCCTACTTCCATGATGCCGGCCTGGCGACGTACGACAGCGCCACCGACTTCGAAGCTCTTGCAGCGGTCGATCTTCTGGCCCGGACCGAGGGCATCATTCCTGCCCTCGAGTCGGCTCATGCCATCGCTTGGGTGGCCGCCAACGCCGGCAGGCTGGCTGGCAAGACGGTGTTGATCAACATCTCCGGCCGCGGCGACAAGGACCTGCAGACCATCGCCCAAGAGAGACAATGATCTCCACCAGGCATATGTTTGTGACCCTTGATAGGACAGCATTGCTTCCATACCTGACCGCGGGCCTGCCCACCCCGGGCGATTCAGCCGACCTCTTTCGAGCTATGTCTGAAGCTGGTGCAGATGGCTTTGAGGTCGGGATCCCCTACTCGGATCCCTTGATGGACGGCCCGGTGATCATGCGGGCCAGCGAGGTGGCTCTGGCGGCCGGGACGAATGTCGTTCAGGCCCTAGCGGTGCTCGAGAAGGTGGCAGGGCTTGGTAAACCGACGCTGGCCATGACTTATGCAAATCCCGTGATGCAGGCTGGCTGGGACGTGTATTGCGGGCGCCTGGCCGACGCCGGCGCCGCGGGCATCATCGTTCCAGATTTGCCGCTGGAAGAGGCCGGGCCGTTGCTGGTGGCGGCGGCCGCCAAGAACGTCGGAGTGGTCTTGTTCGTGTCGCCGACAACTGGTGCCGATCGGATCCGGAGGGTCGCTCGGGCCAAACCCGAGTTCATTTACGGCGTCTCCGATCTCGGCGTCACCGGGGAACGCCACGAGGTGAGCGGGCATGTTGCCGGCCTCTCAGCCCGGGTGCGAGCAATTACCGAGGTTCCTCTGGTGCTCGGAGTCGGTATATCCACTCCAGAACAAGTAAAGGCTGTTCGTCACCTGGCGGACGGTGTGATTGTCGGCACGGCATTGGTGCGACGGGTCTTGGACGCGACGAGCGTGGCCGAGGCGGCTCGCGCGTTATTTCAGGCGGTGCACGACCTGCGCGCCGCCCTCGACTGACTCACGTCTCAGCTCTCAGGCCTCACGCCTGTCCAAAAGGGTGCAACGGCCACCGTCATCGCCCGTCATCCTGAGCCAGGGAGTGGGGGAGTGGGGGGATGCGGCAAAGGATGGAGGCTCGAGTGGCCGTTGCGATTAAGAACAGTAACTACCTAGTTCTTCAGGCCAAGGCATTGTTGAAGGAGGCGGCGTTGGGTGCCGGAGGCGGGACTCGAACCCGCACGCGGTTTCCCGCAATGGATTTTGAGTCCATCTCGGCTGCCAATTTCGACACTCCGGCGCGCTACGCGAGTTTAGGTAAGACCGGATCGTGACCCGGCTCGCTTGGTCAACCCCAGCGAATGACTGAGATCAAGTCGGTGTAGGTGTCGGTCCAAAGCTGTTCGCCGATGCGCGGAGCTGACCATCGGGGGTCCGTCGCCAACGGTCCCAGGTCGCCGAGCCGGCGGGCCAAGACGATCAGTGACGTGGCAGAGGCACCTTCGGATTCGGGGCCGGGTGTGTAGTGACGGACCCGGGCAGACAGGCCGATCTCGGCTGCCAGCCTGCCGATTACCGGCTCCAGGTCCATGTGCCGATTGGAAATGTGGAGAGCGACAATCGCACCGGCTGCCACCTGCTCGAAGTACAACTCGATCGCCTGGGTGGTTAACAAATGCGTGGGGATCGAGTCCGAGCTGAAGGCGTCCACCACGAGAAGCTCGAACCGGGGATGCCGTTCAGATAAGCGAAGGCGACCATCGCCGACCAGCACCTCGACTCCGGCATCTGTATCTCGTAAGTAGGTGAAAAGCGTCGGGTCGCGGGCTATGTCGACTACCACCGGGTCGATTTCGTAAAAAGTGAGGGTCTGTCCGGGTTGGCCGTAGAAGGCAAGAGCTCCGGTTCCCAGTCCGACCAATCCGAGGTGGCCCGGGGTGGCGCCGAACTTTCGCATCACTTCACCGAACGGTCCGTCCTGGTGGTAGTAGGTCAGCGGCTCGGGCTGCGGTTCAGGGGAGAAAGTCTGCGCGCCGTGAACCGTGGTACCGGACACCAACGCATGGCGACCGTCTTCGGCCACCACCCGGTAGACGCCGAAAAAAGTTCGGCGTTGCAAGATCAGACCGTCGTATCCGACAACGGATGCGGAGACAAACATCCCGATCAGCATCATGGCCAGAATCGGTCCCGAGGATGCCGCGATCAATGTTCCCACCCCCGCCACCCCAAGCATGAGAACGGTCATGGCGAACCCTGGGGAGATTGCGACTACAACGATCGAAGCCCCGTAGCCGATCAGCGCAGCCCGGCGGATCCGGTCGGGGAACCGGCCTGTCAGCGTGGTGAGGGCAGCTGCACCCACGATGGCGATTGGATACTCGTAGATTCCGTTGAAGAGGATCGGCGCGGCCAGGGCCCCCAAAAGTCCCCCCAGAGCCCCACCCGCTGATACCCAGAGATAGAACTCGGTGAGACGACCCGGTCCGGGACGGTCTCGGTACAACGAGCCGTGGGCCACCAGCCCAGCTATGGAGAGAAGAACGAGAGGAAGCGAGATGCCGATCCATAGGCTGGTCGATACCCCGGCCCACCCGACTGCCACCCCGATGGCTGCGAGTGGGAGCATCCGCGCTGCCAACCGGGTGGCGCCGGCGGAGAGCTTGCCAAATGCGACCACGAAAGTCGCCAGGTATAGAGCCAGAGGTATAACCCAGAGCAGCGGAAACGATGCGACGTCCGTTGCCAGGTGACGGGTGACCCCCAACAACAAGAGCGAGGGAACCGCCGCCACTATCAGCCAATAAAGCCGTCTGCGGTTCCCGATTGAGGGTTCCGAAATCACAACAGGGCTGGGGGACAGCCGACGCCTGGTTGTCAGTGCAGCTCCCATGATGAGGAGCACGAACAGGGCGTAGCCCCATCGAAACCAGCGGGTTTGCTCAATCAGGTCAAGTCTGGGCTCGATAACGAGTGGATAGGCAAGCAGTCCGAGAAAGCTCCCGAAATTGGAGGCCGCATAGAGGAAGAAAGGGTCGGCGGCCCGTGGATGATCGGTGGCTGCGAACCACCTTTGGACCGTCGGGCTGACGGTGGCGAGAGCCAGGAACGGTGCTCCGATCATCGTGGCCAGGGCGACCAATTCCCACCAGAGCGGCGAGGCTCCCGGGGGTGGTACGGAAGGGAGGCCGAAGGGAAGCAACAGCAGTGGCGCCGCCACAACGATGATCTGTAAGGGCCGTTGCGTCCCCGCCCGAACTCTGGTCGCAACCAGATGCGCAACCAGATAGCCGGCGAGCAGTGTCACTTGAAAGAAGGCCATCGCCGTGTTCCAGACCGAGGGTGATCCTCCCAGCACGGGCAATAGGGCCTTGGCTGCCATCGGTTCTATCACGAACAAGAGAAGGGCTGCCACAAACCCGGCCGCCGCATAAAGCCCGACGACAATCTGGCCGGTCTTGGTTATTGGCCCGTCCTGGTCACCAGGCCATGATTGTCGGCGCAGATGATGCTGAACCGTATAGTCGGCTGCTGATGCCAACCCTGGCCTTGCTCGACGGCAACTCCATTGCCTACCGGGCCTTCTACGCCCTTCCTGCCGACCTGGCCACGACCTCCGGTCAGATCACCAACGCCGCTTATGGGTTTACCCGGATGCTCATCAAGCTGCTCGGTGACCACCATCCCGAAGCGGTGGCGGTCGCCTGGGACGTCTCCCGTAAGACCTTCCGTTCGACGGAATACCCCCTGTACAAGGCGCAAAGGGAGGCGGCGCCCGACGTATTCAAGAGTCAGCTTCCTCTGATCGACGAAGTCCTCAACGCCCTCTCGATGACCCAGCTTCGTTACGAAGGCTACGAAGCGGATGATCTCATCGCTTCGCTTTCAGAGCTGGCGATTGCCGCGGGATGGAACGTGTTGTTGGTCACCGGCGATCGGGACGCCTTTCAACTGATTGACGGCCAGGTCAAGGTTCTGTACACCCGGCGCGGGATCACCGATGTTGTCGTTGCCGACGCCGCCTACGTGTTCGAACGGTACGGGATCCGGCCGGATCAATACGTCGAGTATGCCGCGCTCCGGGGCGACACCTCGGACAATCTTCCGGGGGTCCCCGGGGTGGGGGAGAAGACTGCCTCCAAGCTCGTGGCCGACTATGGAACTCTTGACAACCTATACGATCATCTGGACGAACAGACCCCCCGCCTCCGACAGAACCTGGCAGAGCACCGCGAGCAGGTATTTCTCAATCGCAAACTGATGTCGCTCGTTCGCGACCTCGAGTTGAACGTATCTCTTGATGATCTGATCCAGCGGGATTGGGACCGGGACCGCGCCAAGGAGTTGTTTCAGAGCCTCGAGTTCTACAGCCTCTGGGAGGACCTGCTCGAGGTCCAACCCGACTTCACGGCCGCCCCACCCGACGCCGTGCTCGAAATCGAATGGATGCCTATCCGCGGTCTGCTGCCGCCCACCGAATCGCTGGTGGTGCAACCGGTAGGGGATCTGTGGGGAGTCGTGGTGCAGACCGAGCCCGGCCAGGCATTGACCGTGCCCCTCGACTCGATCGATTTCATCCGAGCTGCGCTGGCCGATGTAAGAGTGGCGAAAACTGCCCATGACGGCAAGACCCTGATACGCACCCTGTTAGCCCACGGAATAGACCTGGCCGGTCTCTCTTTCGACACTGCTCTGGCTGCCTACATCCTCAACCCGGCGACGCGCGAATACGGGCTGAACGAAGTCGCGGCTCGCTACCTCAAGATCGAGGTCGACTCCGTAGACGCCCAGTCCGCTCCTCCTCAGGGGATGCTCGACTTCTCCGAGGGCCCCGATCTTGCCGCCGCTGCCCGCCGTATCGAGGCCGTGGGTCGGCTGGTCCGACGGCTCCGAGACGAGCTGACGGCCCGTGACGAACTTGACCTGTTCCAGCGTTTTGAGTTGCCGCTCGTTCCCGTGCTGGCCCGGATGGAGCATGCCGGCATCGGGGTCGATCGAGAGTACTTGGAGGAGATGGGAGCCGACTTGCGCAACCGCCTCTCCGAGTTGGAGCGACGCATCCATCAAGAGGCCGGAGAGCCGTTCAACGTGAACTCGACCAACCAGCTGCGTGAGGTTCTCTACCAACGGCTGGCACTGCCGGTTTTGAAGAAGACCTCGACCGGGGCGCCTTCCACCGACGCTTCGGTGCTGGAGAAACTGGCCGAATCGCATCCGATCGTGAGCCATCTGTTGCAGTACCGGGAGCTCGAGAAGTTGCGGTCGACGTATGTCGAGGGTTACTTGCCTTTGATCACACCAGAGGGCCGCATCCACACCAGCTTCAATCAGATGGCGGCCACCACGGGGCGCCTTTCATCTGATACGCCAAACCTGCAGAACATTCCGGTTCGTTCGGAGACCGGTAAAACAGTGCGAAGGGCATTCATCCCCAGACCTGGATGGACATTTCTCGTCGCTGACTACAGCCAGATCGAGTTGCGAGTCCTGGCCCACATGAGTCTCGATCCGGGTCTGGTCGAGGCGTTTGCCTCCGACACCGACATTCACACCGCCACCGCCGCTCGCGTGTTCAAGGTGCCCCCGGAGCTGGTTAGCCAGGAGATGCGGCGGCGTGCCAAGACCATCAACTTCGGCCTGCTATACGGAATGGAGGCCTTTGGCTTAGCCGACCGCCTCCAGATCAGCCGCGATGAGGCCCGCCAGCACATCGATGAATACTTCGCCCAATTCCCTCAGGTAAAGGCCTTCATGGAAGGAGTGGTCACCCAGGCTCGCAATCACGGCTACACGACCACCCTGTTTGGTCGTCGTCGTTATCTCCCGGAGCTGAAAAGCGACAACTTCCGGATCCGCCAAATGGGCGAGCGGATGGCCCTCAACGCACCCGTGCAGGGAACTGCCGCGGACATCATCAAGCGGGCCATGATCGACCTCGACACCCAGCTGACCTCCCTCGGCATGGCCACGACCTTGCTCTTGCAGGTCCATGACGAGTTGATCCTCGAGTCGCCGTCCGAGGAGTTGGAGGCAGCCACCGAGCTGACCCGTCAAACCATGGAAGGAGTGGTGGAGCTGGCTGTACCCCTTCGGGTCGATATTGACACCGGCGCCAATCTGGCCGAGGTCAAATAGGTGTTGGCGTTGTATTACTGGTCCCTAGGCCCGGGTCACCATTGCCGTGGGGGTGGCCCGCCTGATATGCTTGTTTCCGCCTCGGCGCTTATCGGCCGGGAGCAAATCCTTTGGAGGTAGCACACCCACCCATGTCCACAGAAACCGAAACCGCGCCGCCCGAGCCGGCGCCCGAGGATCCTGCCCCCCCAACCGGACCGGCAGTGATTGTTCCGACCAGCGTGGAGTCCCTTCCCGACGACATTGCGGACGATTTCGAAGCTGCGATCGCCCGCACGGTGATCGAGTTCAAAGAGGGGGACATTGTCGAGGGCACGGTCGTGTCCGTTGATGCTGACGGAGCCATGGTCGATGTCGGGTACAAGTCCGAGGGACTGATCCCGACCGAAGAGCTTTCGATCCGGGCGAGTATCGATCCCGCCACCATCGTCTCGGTTGGAGACAAGATCGAGGCACTCGTGCTCAACAAAGAAGACGACGAAGGCCGGCTGATCCTCTCCAAAAAGCGAGCCCAGTACGAGCGAGCGTGGGGCCAGGTCCAAAGGCTCACCGATCAGGGCGGCACCGTCAAGGGGACCGTAATCGAGGTTGTCAAGGGTGGCTTGATCGTGGACATCGGGCTGCGGGGATTCCTCCCAGCCTCCCTCGTTGATTTGCGACGGGTGCGAGACCTGGATCCTTTTATCGGTCAGGAGATCGAGGCCAAGGTCATCGAGCTTGATCGCAACCGCAATAACGTGGTTCTCTCTCGCCGGGCATACCTCGAGGAGGAGCAGGCCGAGCAACGGGCAGCATTCCTCGATGATCTGAAGGAAGGTGAGATTCGCCAGGGGGTGGTCTCCTCGGTGGTGAACTTCGGAGCCTTCGTGGACCTAGGAGGGATGGACGGACTGGTCCATGTCTCCGAGATGTCATGGCAGCACATCTCCCATCCATCCGAGATGGTGAAAGTGGGTGACAAGGTCACCGTCAGGGTCCTTGAGGTGGATCGCGAGCGGGAAAGGATCTCGCTGTCGATTCGCCAGACGTTGGAGGACCCGTGGGAGGTGTTCTCTCGCGATACCAACGTTGGTGACGTGGTCGATGGGCTTGTCACCAAAACAGTCCCTTTTGGCGCCTTCGTCTCGGTGACCGAGGGGGTCGAAGGGCTCGTTCATGTCTCGGAGATCGCGATTCACCGAGTCGAGTCACCGGAGTTGGAGCTTTCCATAGGTCAAAGCGTGCGGGTGAAAGTGACTGAGAAGGAAGAGGAGCGTCGACGAATCAGTCTTTCGATCAAGCAGGCGTTGCCGGAATGGCAGGAGCGGGCGCAGGCAGCGCCGCCCAAGCGTCCAGCCCGAAAAGAGTTCGAGCGAGAGTTCGGCCCGGTCGAGACGGAGCCGGAACCGATCGCAGTAGATGCGTCGCTGGAAGCCATTCTGCAAGAACTAAAGGAGCGGGGGATCGGGCGCCGCTAGTAGTTGACCGGACTAGTCACTTGTGCCAGCCTTGTTGCCACCCGACAGCAATGCGGGCTTAAGGGCGGAGTGTTCCGAGTCGAAGAACTAGTAACAACCTGGCTGCGGGCCCGCCGTTGGAGCGCACTCCCCTGGGGGCTTCGAGCTTGCGACTAAGGAGTCTGGATGGGTAGGAGAGCTTTAGTGTTATTGGTGGCGTTGCTGCTCGCAGGAGTGGCGGCGTTTGCCGTTTTCCAGTTTCTGAACGGCATACAGGCCGATGTCGAAGATGCTCGGGAGAAAACTCCCGTCTTCAGAGCGACTGCGTTCATTCCCGAAGGATCTGAGGGTTCGTTGGTGCTTCAATCGAACCAGATCGCTCTAAGCGAGGAGAATGTGGAAGACCTGCCGGCGGGGATCATCACCTCAGAACCGGAGTTAAACGCATATTTGACAGGGAGACTGGCGGTCGGACCGATCGAGAGCAACGAGATCATCGTGCAAAGCCAGTGGGCCGAACTGACCGTCGACTTGATCCCCCTGGCCGAGCTCATTCCTTCCGGCAAGCAGGCCCTCACCATCAGCACCGACGCCGTCCGCGGAGTCAACGGCTTCATCCGGCCAGGTGATCTGATCAACATGATCATCACCCTCGAGATCGAGTTCAGCCAGATCCCGGTCGAGTCGCCGATCTTTGGGATTCCTTCAGACACCACTGCCCCCGATGGCAC
>Ga0326597_10003212_pt1 | contig 23773 bp, 20 predicted proteins | sample RVTome_12_FD_203789 | JGI IMG/M metagenome (GOLD analysis project Ga0326597, IMG submission 203789) | Soil microbial communities from uranium-contaminated site in the Upper Colorado River Basin, Wyoming, United States - RVT100D185 | ecosystem: Environmental > Terrestrial > Soil > Contaminated >... | reverse complement strand
GGCCTGCCCTTCGCCCATGACGCCGGTCGGCGCCTGGTCGGCTGGCTGGCGCTGGCGGGCATCACCGTCGACGACTTCCGCGCGCGCTGGTACGTCACCTCGGTCGGGAAGTGCTATCCAGGGCGACGGCCGGGATCCTCCGTCGACTCGCCGCCGTCGCGGGCCGAGGTGGCGCGCTGGTCGCCGTACCTCGAGGCCGAGGTGCGCCTCCTCCGTCCCCGGCTGATCGCGCTGGTCGGCGGCCTGGCCCATCGGCATGTCTTCGGCCCGGACGCGCGCCTCGATGACCTCGTCGGCCGCCAGCTCGCCTGGGAGGTCGCCCAGGACGCATCCGTGATCGCCCTGCCGCACCCGTCGGGCGCCTCCACCTGGCTCAACAACCCGGCGCGCGTCGAGCTCTGGCGGCGGGGGATCGAGCTGCTGGCCGGGGAGTGGCAGCGGCTCGGCCTGGGCCAATGAACCGCGAGACCCGGATCGGGGTGGGACTGCTCATCGGGCTCGGCGCGTTCGTCTTCTTCATGCTGACGGTGGGGTCGCTCGGCGGTATCCGGCCCGAGCTGACGGAGTACCCCGTCGGCGAGATCCGCGCCCAGCAGGATCCGGCCGCGCGTCACGGCAGCGCCGAGATCCGCATCGTGGGCTGGTACGCCGAGCTGGCCGGCGACTGCATCGGCGACGACGGTGGGGCGGATGCCAGCGTCGCCTGGCTGCAGCGCGACTGCCCGTTGCGGGTCTTGCTCAGCGCTCAGCCGAGCGAGGACGTGACACAGGCCGAGCTGGAGCGCGATGGGCTTCGCCTGGCGGCGCCCGACGGCCGGCCCTTCCCCTCGCGGGCGGAGCCGGGCGGGGCGAACCTCCGCCTCCAGCAGCTCATCTTCACCGGTCATTTCGACGACCCTGCGGCGGCGAGCTGCGTCCCGGATCGGCTCGAACGCTGTCGTAACACCTTCGTGGTCAGCACCTACGACGGGCTGCTGCGCTAGCCCGGTTCCAGATCCTCCCATATGCTCAGCAGAGCATATTGGCCACGAAGCGGTGGAAACGTGGCCAAATGTGCGGCCGTCTGAGCACGTTGGCCGGGAAACGGGGTCCAACAGCCGAATCCTGGTCCACGCGCTCAGACGCTCAGCAGCGCCGCACAGGACGCGCAGTAAGGCGAAGCTAGAACAGAACAGGCGTTCACATCGGTCTGATATCATCGACCCGATGCCCTCCGACCGGATCGTCGTGCGCGGCGCACGCGAGCACAACCTCAAGAACCTCGACGTGGAGATGCCGCGCGACCGGTTGATCGTGATCACCGGCCTCTCGGGGAGCGGCAAGAGCAGCCTCGCCTTCGACACCATCTACGCCGAGGGACAGCGGCGCTACGTCGAGTCGCTGAGCGCCTACGCCCGGCAGTTCCTGGGGCAGATGGAGAAGCCGGACGTCGACCAGATCGACGGCCTCAGCCCGGCGATCAGCATCGACCAGAAGGGTGCCAGCCGAAATCCACGCTCGACGGTCGGCACCGTGACCGAGGTGTACGACTACCTGCGCCTCCTGTTCGCGCGGATCGGTCGCATGCACTGCCCGATCTGCGGCCGCGAGATCGCGCGGCAGACGGTGGAGCAGATCATCGACCAGCTCTACGAGCTCCCGGAGGGGACGCGGCTGATGCTGCTGGCGCCGCTCGTCCGCGACCGCAAGGGCGAGCACGAGAAGCTGCTCGCCGGCGCCAAGGCCGGTGGCTTCGTGCGGGTGCGCGTGGACGGCGAGCTCCGCGACCTCGACGAGGAGATCGACCTCGACAAGAAGTTCAAGCACTCGATCGAAGTCGTGGTGGACCGCCTGGTCGTGCGTCGCACCGATGACGACGGGGCCCCCCGGCCCGATGCCTCCCGCATGGCCGACTCGATCGAGACGGCCCTCCGGCTCTCCGACGGGACGTTGCTGGTCCACTTGCCGGACGAGGGCCCGCAGGGGAGCGACCGGCTCTTCAGCGAGCGGTACGCCTGCCCGGAGCACGGCGGCAGCTTCGAGGAGCCGGCGCCACGCAACTTCAGCTTCAACTCGCCCCACGGGGCGTGCCCGGCCTGCACCGGGCTCGGCAGTCGGCTCGAGATCGATCCGGATCTCGTGCTCCCCAATCCGTCGCTCTCCCTTGCCGAGGGAGCGGTGCTGCCGTGGCGGCGGATGGTGGCGACCGCCTCTTGGTTCGCCACCATCCTCGAAGCGGTGGCGGACCGCTACGCGTTCAGCACCGACACGCCGGTCGGCGAGCTCTCCGACGAGTCGCGGGAGATCCTGCTGCGTGGCAACCACGGAGAGCGTGTGACGGTCCACTACCGGTCGCGGCAGGGCCAGGAGCACTCCTACTCGACCACCTTCGAGGGGGTCCTGCCCAACCTCGAGCGACGCTACCGGGAGACCAGCTCCGAGGCGACCAAGACCGAGATCGAGCGCTACATGACGACGCGGCCGTGCCCGACCTGCGGCGGAATGCGGCTGAAGCCCGAATCGCTCTCGGTGACGGTCGGCGATCGCAACATCATCGAGACGACCCGGTTGGCGGTGACCGATGCGCTGGCCTGGTACGCCGGCCTGCCCGACCTGCTCACCGATCGCGAGAACCAGATCGCGCGGCAGGTGCTCAAGGAGATCCGCGCGCGGCTCGGCTTCCTGGTCGACGTCGGACTCGACTACCTGACCCTGGACCGGGCGAGCGGGTCGCTGTCGGGTGGTGAGGCGCAGCGGATCCGGCTGGCGACCCAGATCGGCTCGAGCCTGATGGGGGTCCTCTACATCCTCGACGAGCCGTCGATCGGGCTGCACCAGCGGGACAACGACCGGCTCATCGCCACGCTCATGCGGCTCCGCGACCTGGGCAACACCCTGATCGTGGTCGAGCACGACGAAGAGACGATCCGCGCCGCCGACTGGGTGATCGACATCGGGCCGGGAGCGGGGGAGCACGGGGGCGAGCTGATCCACTCGGGGCCCCTGGCCGACCTCCTGGACAGCCCGCGCTCGGTCACCGCGGCCTACCTGCGCGGCGACCGGTCGGTGGCGGTCCCCACGCGTCGCCGCCGCGGCAGCGGGGAGTGGCTGACGGTGCGGGGCGCGCGCGAGAACAACCTGCGTGACATCGACGTCGCCATTCCCCTCGGCCGCTTCGTGGCCGTCACCGGGGTGAGCGGATCGGGGAAGTCGAGCCTGGTGACCCAGATCCTGTACCCGGCGCTCGCGGCGCGGATCTGGGGCGCGCGCGAACGGCCCGGCGCCCATGACGCGATCGAGGGGATCGACCGCATCGACAAGGTGATCGAGATCGACCAGAGCCCGATCGGGCGCACGCCGCGTTCGAACCCCGCCACCTACACCGGCCTCTGGGCGCCGCTCCGCGAGCTGCTCGCTGCCGTGCCGGAATCCCGTCTGCGGGGCTACCTGCCGGGACGCTTCAGCTTCAACGTCAAGGGCGGCCGCTGCGAGGCCTGCGAGGGAGCCGGGATCGTTCAGATCGAGATGCACTTCCTGCCGGACGTTTACGTGCAATGCGAGGTCTGCAAGGGGAAGCGCTACAACCGCGAGACGCTCGAGATCCACTACAAGGGGCACAACGTCGCCGAGATCCTGGAGATGACGGTCGACGAGGCGCTCGCCTTCTTCAGCGCGGTGCCATCGATCCGCAACAAGCTGCAGACGCTGCACGACGTGGGGATGGGCTACATCCACCTCGGCCAGCCGGCGACGACCCTCTCCGGCGGCGAGGCGCAGCGCGTCAAGCTGGCGACTGAGCTCTCCAAGCGGGCCACCGGGCAGACCCTCTACATCCTCGACGAGCCGACCACCGGGCTCCACTTCGACGACGTGGCCCGGCTCCTGCAGGTCCTGGGGCGGCTCGTGGAGGCCGGCAACACGGTGGTGGTGATCGAGCACAACCTCGACGTCATCAAGAGCGCTGACTGGGTGATCGACCTGGGGCCTGAGGGCGGGGCTGCGGGAGGGGACCTCGTGGCGGCTGGCACCCCTGAGGAGATTGCCCGCACCCGGACCTCGCATACAGGTCGCTACCTGCGCCCTGCGCTGGGGATGCGCGCGGAGGTTCCCGCCCGCCGGGCGCGCCGGCGCGAGCCTGCCGCGGTGGCCGGCTGATGCCCTCCCGGGCCGATGCCCTGGCGCTGCTGTACGCCTGGAACGAGAACCCGTCGCTGCGCAAGCACGGGCTGCTGGTTGAGGCCGGGGTGCGTGGCTACGCGGCCGACGACGGCCTCGATGCCGCCACCGTCGAGACGTGGGGGATGGCGGGCCTCCTGCATGACCTGGACTACGAGCGATTTCCGGACGCCTCCACCCACGGGGCGATCGGGGCCGACGAGCTTGCGCGGCTGGGCTATCCGGCTGAGGTGGTGCAGGCGGTGCGAACGCACAACGACGCCCTGGGGATCCCGCGCGCCAGCCGGCTCGATCACCTCGTCTACGCCTGCGACGAGCTGGCCGGATTCCTTGTGGCGGTTGCCCTCATGCGTCCGTCGCGAAAGATGGCTGACGTCGAGCCGGCCAACGTCCGCAAGCGGATGAAGGACAAGGCATTCGCCCGGGCCGTACCTCGCGAGATGCTCCATGCCGCGGCGGACGAGCTCGGCCTGGAGTTCGACGAGCACGTTTCGCGGATGGTCCGCTACCTGTCGGCGGTCGCTCCCGAGGTCGGGCTGTAGCCCATCTCACCCAGGAAGCGCGAGGGGCGGGCGGGGTCGAAGGAGAGTACCAGCCGGCGGGTGGCGCGGGTGAGCGCGACGTAGGCGAGGCGCCGCTCCTCCTCCAGGGCGCGCTGCGGATCGGCCGCTCCGAGCAGCGCACGGCGGTTCGGGAAGCGATCCTCGTCGAAGCCGATCACCACGACCGTAGGCCACTCACGCCCCTTGGCACCGTGCACGGTCACCAGCTCGATCGGGGCATCCGGGTCGCGAAGGCGCGAAAGGCGCTCCGTGACCTCGTCGCCGGCCGCCAGGAACTGGTCGAGACGCGCAAAGGCGGCGGCCCAGCCAAGGAGCGCGTCGATCGCTGCGTGATCGTCGTCGCCGAGGGCGTCGTCGCCATCACGGCGTCGCCACCCCCGCATCGCCCGCATGCGCAGGAGCGCGGGAAACGGCGCCTCGGCCGCCGGCAGGTGGCGGGCAGCGGCGAGCAGTGCGCGAACCGGGTCGGACTCGAGCGGCGTCGGGAGCGTCGTCGCGTGCGGCTGCCGGGCGCGCAGCAGCGCGAGCGCGACGGGCGTCAGCTCGGCTCGTGTGCGGGCGAGGATGCAGCATGATCCGCCGCTGGCCACTTCCGACGCGGCGAGCGCCGCCAGTCGATCGGCCCAGTCGTGCCCGGTCGAGGACACCATCACGATCGCCGTCTGGTCTCTGCGCCTGCCGGGGGTGGCGTCGATTCGCTTCTGGAATCGCTCGGCGTTGACCTCGATCAGGCGTCGCGAGGCGGTGACGACGAGCGGCGGGCATCGGTAGTTGGTGGCCAGCTGCACGCGTCGCGCGTCGGGGTAGATCTCGGAGAAGCCGAGGATCCGCCGCACGTCCGCAAGCCGCCACGCATAGATCGTCTGGTCGTCATCACCCACCACGAACAGGTTCCGCTCAGGCTCGGCGAGAATCCGCACCATGCGCAGCTGTGCGGCGTCGACGTCCTGGAACTCGTCCACCGCCACGTGGCTGAAGCGCGCCTGCCATCGCCTTCGGAGTGGTGGGTTGCGCTCGAGCAGGTCGGCCGCCCGGACCACGAGGTCGTCGAAGTCGAGCGCGCCGCGCGCCGCCATCAGGTCATTGAAGATCGCAAGTGCCGGGATCGCGGCGTCCGGCGGCGGCCTCCCCTCGACCTTCCACGCCGAGAGGAGCGTGTCAAGGGCGACTGCGTCGGGCACCGGTGGCGCATCCGGAGCACGCCCGGCGATCACACGCCGGCGGGCAGCGCGCAGGAGGGGCAGCCGGTCGGCCAGGAGGCGAACAGGATCGCCCGCGTCGAGCAGCACCTGCCGCGCGAGCGCGTGGAGGGTGCGGACCTCGACTCGATCGGCGCCCGGCACGAGGGGAGCGAGGCGGGTGCCGATCCTCGCGCTCAGCTCTACGGCCGCCTCACGGTTGAAGGTCACGACCGCGATCTGCTCGGCGACCACGCCACGCGTCAGGAGCACGCCGAGCCGGGCGATGAGGGTCGTCGTCTTGCCGCTGCCCGCCGGCGCGATGATCTGCGCGGGCCCATCTGGCAAGGTCGCCGCCGCTCGCTGCTCGGGGTCGAGCGCATCGAGCAACGACGTCACGGACTGTGCTACGGCCTGCGCAAGCGCCATGCGCTCAGGATCGAGCGGCAGCCTTATCGGCGCATGATCGGTGGCTTATCGGTCTATCCTGTCGTCCGCTTCCGCATGGGGACCCCCACCGAACCGATGCACTGCCGATGAACCGGCGCGCCAGCCGGCCGAGCCACGCCACCGAGAGTCCGCGCGCCCGCCGGATCCGGAAGGCAACCGAGCGCGAGCAGATGCTCCGCGCACACGGCATCGATCCGCTGAACCCGCCGCGCCGATCGCGCGTGTCGGCACCACGCCCGCACCGCTGGAGGCGCAACCTGGTCATGCTCCTCGTGATCGTGCTGCTGAGCGGATGCACCGGCGGCTGGCTCCTGTGGCAGCGCGTGGCGACCTTCAACGATGCGGTCAGCTCGGCGGGGTCTCTCTCTTCATCGCTCTTCTTCCCGTTGATGGGCAGCGAGCGCGTGAATGTCGCGATGTATGGCTACGGCGGTCCGGAGCACGGTGGCGGAACCTACCTGGCGGACTCGATCATCATCCTCTCTATCGATCCGACGTCGGACACCACCACCCTGATCCCGATCCCTCGAGACCTGTGGATCCAGGGGCTGCCTGAGCTCCCTGACAACGCCAAGATCAACGAGGCGTTCGCCGACGGCTTCGTGCGAGGCGGCGCGCGCGAGGCCGGCCGGGCGGCCACCTCGGTCCTCTCCAAGGTGACCGGGCTCCCAATCGAGCACTGGATGGCTCTCGACTTCACCGGGTTCAAAGCGATGGTCGACAGCGTTGGCGGCGTGACGGTCGACAACCCGGTGGCCTTCGCCTACACCTGGGCCGAGGACAAGTACTTCGCCGGGGACTGGGACGGCGGCTCGTTCAATGCCGGCCCGGTCTCCCTGGACGGGACGCTCGCGCTCGACTACGCCAGGTCCCGATACACCAGCGTCCAGGCCGAATCGAGCGACTTCGGACGGTCCGTGCGACAACAACGGGTGCTGGCGGCGTTGCGCGCGAAGCTCGGCGGCGGAGGCATCGGGTCGCTCGGACCGGGGCTGGCGATCATGGATGCCCTGAAGGGGCTGATGGCGACCGACCTGTCGGCGATCGACCTCTACCTCCTCTCGGGGCACCTCGGCGCCGATCGCCGCATCGAGCTCACCGAGGGCGTGATCCTGGAGGCGACCAGCAACAGCATCGGCCAGTACATCCTGGTCGTCATCGGTCGGAGCTCGGGGAGCGACTACGCACCCTTGCAGGCCTACCTCCAGGCCGAGCTGTCGCGGCCGATCGAGACCCCGTTGCCGAGCCCTTCGCCGAGCCAGCCATGACCCTCAGCACGGTCCTCCGGCAGCTGCCGCTGGCCCCGGGCGTGTACCTGATGAAGGGGGCGGACGGTCGCGTCCTGTACGTCGGGAAGGCGGACGTGCTGCGCCATCGGGTCCGCTCCTACTTCGGGTCCAAGGCCGGCCTCGACTCGCGGATCGTGCGCATGACCGCCGAGGTGGCGGACATCGAGTACATCGTCACCGACACGGTGAGCGAGGCGTTCCTGCTCGAATGCAACCTGATCAAGGAGCACCGCCCGCGCTTCAACATCCGGCTCCGCGACGACAAGAGCTACCCGTTCGTGAAGATCACGCTGGGCGAGGACTTCCCGCGCATCGTGCGCACCCGGAAGCTGAGCCGCGACGGCAGCCGCTACTTCGGGCCGTACGCCTCCGCTTCCAGCGTCGACGAGACGCTCAAGCTGCTGCGTCGCATCTTCCCGTTCCGCACCTGCAACCTCGACATCCCCGAGGGGAAGCGGGTCCTGGAGCGGCCGTGCCTCCTCTACTACATCAAGCGCTGCCAGGGGCCTTGCATCCAGGCGATCGAGAAGGCCGAGTACCGCGCCACGATCGACCGCGTGGTGGACTTCCTGGACGGGCGGCAGGAGGGGATCGCGAGTGAGCTCCGCGCCGAGATGCAGGACCATTCGCGCGCCCTGCGCTACGAGCAGGCCGCCATCGCCCGCGACAAGCTGCGCGCCGTCGAGCGCACCATCGAGCAGCAGAAGGTCGCCGCCTACAGCCGGGCCGAGCAGGACGTGATCGGGATCGCCCGTGAAGAGGGTGAGGCCTGCCTCCAGCTCTTCGTGATCCGCAACGGCAAGATGATCGGACGCGAGCACTTCATCGTGGAGGGGGCGCGCGACGTGACCGACGCCGAGGTGCTCGGTTCCTTCCTGCCCCAGTACTACGCGGCGACCGAGCGGCCGCCGCGCGAGGTAGTGCTGCCCTTCGCGCCGTCCGACGCCGATCCCCTGGCAGCCTTCCTCGCGGACCGCCGCGGGTCGCGCGTCGCGCTGACGGTCCCCCAGCGCGGGGACAAGCGACGGCTGGTGGGCCTCGCCACGCAGAACGCGGTGGAGGCCCTGTCCCGCGAACGTGCGGAGTGGCTCGCCGACGCCGGGAAGCGCGACGAGGCGCTCGAGCAGCTCGCCACCGCGCTGGGGCTGGGACGCGCTCCGGAGCGGATCGAGTGCTACGACATGAGCAACATCCAGGGAACGAGCGCGGTCGGCAGCATGGTGGTCTTCGTCAACGGACGCCCGGAGCCGCGCGAGTATCGCCGCTTCCGGATCCGATCGGGCGAGACGCCCGACGACTTCCGGATGATGGCCGAGGTGATCCGCCGCCGCTTCTCGCGGGCGTCGCGCCTGCGCGCCGAGACCGGGGCCCTCTCCCTGGCCGCGGTGGGCGCGGACCCGGCGTTCGAAGGGCTCGGCGAAGGGCTCGGCGAAGGGCTCGGCGAGGAGGCTGCGCCCGATACGGAAGCGGCGCCTCCTTCAGCGGCGCGCGACGCCGGTTGGGCGCTCCCGGACCTTGTGATCGTGGACGGCGGCAAGGGACAGCTCTCCGCCGCCACGGGCGTGATGGGCGACCTCGACCTGGGCGACGTGCCGGTGGCGGGCCTGGCGAAGCGCTTCGAGGAGCTCTACCTGCCCGGCCGGCCCAACCCGATCGTCCTGCCCCGCAACAGCCAGGGCCTCTATCTCGTACAGCGCATCCGGGACGAGGCGCATCGGTTCGCCATCACCTACCACCGGTCGGTGCGCAGCCGGCGTGCGCTGGCATCGGTCTTCGATGATGTCGAGGGGATCGGCCCGGTGCGCAAGAAGGCGCTCCTGAAGCGCTTCGGCAGCGTGCGCCACATCCGTGAGGCATCGGTCGACGAGCTGGCGGAGACGCCCGGCATCCCGCGCGACCTCGCCGAACGGCTGAAGCGCCACCTGGCCCGCGAAGGGATGCTGGCGTAGGTTTGCGGGGCCATCTGAGCGTGCCTATACTGGCGCGGCCCGCCGCAAGTGTGCGGCGCGTTTGGTGTCTGCGGCAGCCGCGACGACCGGAGCGAGAGGTTCACCTGGCTCACACATGACCTGGCGCCGCATCGCCCCGTGGGTGATCCTCGTCACCCTGCTGCTGGCGATCTTCATCGACCTCCCCCGAAAGACGCTCGGCTTGACGTGGCTGCCCTCCAACGTTCTCGGCCGCGACGTCAAGACGGTGCTGGGCCTCGACCTGCAGGGCGGGATCCGGGTAACGCTCGGCGTCGAGGCCCAGGCCGGCAAGGTGGTCACGGACGAGCAGGTCGAGACGGCCCGCAACATCATCGAGCGTCGCGTTGGCGGACTCGGCGTGTCGGAGCCCCAGGTGCGCACCGAGGTGAGCGGCGACGGGCAGCGACGGATCGTGGTCGAGGTGCCGGGGGTATCGAACGAGGACCAGGTTCGGAGCCTGGTCGGCTCGACGGGACAGCTTCAGTTCATCGATCCGAAGGGTCAGACGCTGACCGTCGACCAGGACATCCGCCCACTCATCGCCGACGGGTCGGTGGCGGTCCTCTTCGACGGCGGCCTGATCGACCCGGGGAGCGTCAACCCGGGCACGAACAACGGGCAGATCGGGGTCGACTTCACGCTCCGCAGCCCGGCCTCCGAGACTTGGTGCCAGTTCACGACCGCCAACGTCAACAAGCCGGGGCCGATCTCGCTCGACGGGCGTGTCATCACGACCCCGACCATCAACGGGGCGATCTGCGGCGGGCAGACGATCATCACGGTCGGGCCGCCGGGCCAGGCGAACGAGGTCGAGCGCACCAACCTGTACAACACGCTCCGCTTCGGCGCCCTGCCGGTCTCGCTCAGCGAGCAGGGTGTCGAGACCGTGGCACCGACCCTGGGGGCCGACTTCCTCGCCCAGGCGCTCATCGCCGGCGCGATCGGCCTGACGCTGGTGCTCCTCTTCATGATCGCGTACTACCGCCTGCCGGGGGTCCTGGCGGCCGGGGCGCTGATCTTCTACTCACTCGTCACGTACGCGGTCTTCCGATTGATCGGCGTCACCCTGACGCTGGCCGGGGTCGCCGCCTTCATCCTCTCGATCGGCATGGCGGTCGACGCCAACATCCTCATCTTCGAGCGCATGAAGGAGGAGATCCGGGCCGGCAAGACGCTCGGCCCGGCGATCGAGGCCGGGTTCAACCGTGCGTGGTCGAGCATCCTCGACTCGAACGTGAGCTCGCTCCTGGTGGCGAGCTGGCTCTACTGGCAGGGGACGACCGTGGTGCGTGGCTTCGCGCTGGTGCTGATCATCGGTGTCCTGATCTCGATGTTCAGCGCCGTAACGGTGACCCGAACGATCCTGCGGATGGTGGTGCGCACCGATTGGGGCCGGCGCCTCGAGCTGTATCACGTGGAGCGCTGACGAGATGTATGACATCGTCGGCAAGCGCAACTGGTACTTCGCCTTCAGCGCGCTGATCACGATCCCGGGGCTGATCTTCATCGCGCTCGGTGGCCTGAAGCCGTCGGTCGACTACACCGGTGGCACGGTGTGGCAGGTTCGCTATGCCGATACGCCCAGCGCCGCGGAGGTGCAGGCTGCCCTGGTCGAGCTCGGCCATCCGGAGGCGATCGTCCGCGATGCCGGGGGCGGCTCCCTCGAGATACGCACCAACCCGATCGACCTGCTGCCGGCTGCGACGCCGATCCCCAGCGTCTCGCAGGCGCCCACGCCGACGCCGCTCCCGTCAGGAGTCACGCCCTCGACGAGCCCAAGCGCCTCTCCCAGCCCATCGCCGACGCCGGAGCCGAGCGGCTCGACGGCGCCCTCGACGAGCCCCAGCGCCTCTCCCAGCCCGACCCCTGCGCCGGTGATCCCCGGCACGCCGTTCGACGACCTGGAGAAGCAGCTGATCGCTCGCTTCGGCGACGGCGTGCCGAGCCGCGTCACCACGGTCGGACCGACGGTCGGGTCGGAGCTGATCCGGAGCTCGATCGTCCTGATCGTGATCGGCGAGCTCTTCATCCTCGCCTACCTGTGGGTCCGCTTCGGGTTCCGGTACGGGACCGCGGCGATCGTGGCACTGCTGCACGACGTGATCGTGGTGGTCGGGATCTTCGCGATGCTCGGCTTCTTCTTCGGGCTCGAGTTCGACGCCCTGTTCGTGACCGCGCTGCTGACCATCATCGGCTTCTCGGTCCACGACACGATCGTCGTCTTCGACCGGATCCGGGAGAACCGGGTGCGCCACGCCGGCGAGCCGTTCGGCGCGATCGTCAACCATTCGATCCTGCAGACGCTCGGTCGATCGATCAACACCAGCCTGACGGTGGTGGTGACCCTCACCGCCCTGCTCCTGCTCGGGCCGGCCACGATCCGCACCTTCACGCTGGCGCTCTTGATCGGCGTCGTCAGCGGGACCTACTCGTCCATCTTCAACGCCAGCCAGCTGCTCGCCGCCTGGTACGAGTGGGACTCGGAACGCAAGGCGCGTGCACTGGCCGCCGCTCGCAAGGCCCGTCCGGCGGCTCGCTGACGCCGCCGATAACCGTCAGATACGTCCCCGGTAAGCGGGTCGCGGGTACCATGACCGGGTGATCGCGCCTCGCCTCGAATGGCTGCTGCCGGAGCCATTTCCGGAGCCTCCGCCGTTCGCCGGCTTCGGGCGCCCGGTCGCGACCCTCCTGGCCCGGCGCGGCTTCCGCGACGACGAACAGCTCGGCCGCTTCCTGCATGCCGGCGAGGCATCGCTGCACGACATCTCGCTGATGGCCGATGCCGATGCTGCCCTGGCACGCATCGAGGCGGCGATCGAGGCCGGGGAGAGGATCGCCATCTGGGGCGACTACGACGCCGACGGTATGACCGCGGTCGTCGTCTGGGTGCTCGCCCTGCGTGCGCTGGGGATCGAGCCGCTGCGCCACGTGCCGTCCCGGCTGGCGGAGGGGTACGGGCTCTCGCGGGGTGGCCTCGAGCGGCTCGCGGCGGCGAGGGTCGGCCTGCTCATCACCTGCGACTGCGGCGTGACCAACGCGGCCGAGGTCGAGGAGGCACGCGAGCTGGGGATGGAGGTGATCGTCACCGATCACCATCTGCCGTCCGGTCCGCTGCCGCGCGCGGTCGCCGTGGTCGACCCGCATCGCGCGGACTGCGCCTATCCCGATCCCGACCTGACCGGCGCCGGCCTCGCCTTCAAGCTGGCGTCCGCGCTCCTCGCACGCCGCGGGCTGGCGGCGGCTGACCTCGCCGGCGTGGCGGCGATCGGAACCATCGCCGACATGGCGCCCATGACGGGGGAGAGCAGGGCCATCGTCCGCCTTGGCCTCGACGAGCTGGCGGTGACAGCCCGGCCCGGGCTTCGAGCCCTGCTCGCCCGCTCGGCGGAAGTGCCGGCCCAACCCACCGCGCGGGACCTCGCCTTCGGGGTCGCACCGCGCATCAATGCCGCCGGCCGGATCGCCGAGGGGGAGCTGGCGATGTCGCTCATGCTGGAGGAAGATCTGGCGGAGGCCGAGCGCATCTCCGAGGCGCTCGAGGCGGTGCACGTGGAGCGCCGCGCAATCACGGCGGCGACGATCGAAGCGGCGGCGATAATGGCTGCCGCCGCACCCGGGGTGGGGCCCCTGGCCCTTCGGGGCGATGATTGGAGCCCGGGCGTGCTCGGGCTCGTGGCGAATCGAATGGTCGAGTCGCTGGGAAGGCCGGTCGCGGTCGCCGCGGCGGTCGACGACGAGCTGCGGGGATCGGTGCGGGGTCCCACGGACTTCCACGTCGCCCTTGCCCTCGAGGCCTGCGCGCCGTTCCTGCTCAAGCGTGGGGGCCATCCGGCCGCCGGCGGCTTCAGCCTGCGGATCGACGACTGGGCGGCCTTCGCTGCGGCCTTCGCGGCCCTGCCCCGTCCGTTCCCGCCGGATCCCGCGCGAGTCGCCGAGCGCGCCACCGCGCTGACGATCGACCTGGTGCTGCCGGCGTCCCACCTCGGCTGGCCGCTCGCCGAGGAGATCGCCCGGCTCGCGCCGTTCGGACCCGGCCACGTCGAGCCGCTGCTGGCCGTGACGGGGCTGCAGGTCGCCGAAGCTCGCCGCGTCGGGACCACGGGCGATCACGTCGCGCTACGAATGCGCCGCGGCAGCGAGGTGTTCGATGCGATCGCCTTCGGAACGCCGTCGGATCGGGCGCTGCCGGAGCCGGGGGTGGCGCTGGACCTGGTCGGCACCCTGGAGCGGGATCTCTTCCAGGGACTGCCTCGCCTGCGCATCCGCGTCGTCGACTACGCCGAGTCGGCGGCGAGCCCGCTGGCTGGCCGCCGCGTTGCGGCCACGGCATCGTTCACGGTGGGGGAGTCGGCTCCGCTCGAGGTGTCGTCCGCCTCATGAGCCATCCCGCGGATCCACTCGATCGTCTGCGAGCCCGCATCGCCCGGCTCGGGGCACCCCTCTGCCTCGGGATCGATCCCCATCCGGACGCGCTCCCCGACGAGCTGCCGCGCAACGTGTCCGGGATCGAGCGCTTCGCGCGCGGCCTGCTGGAGGCAGCCGCGGAGCATACGGCGGCCGTGAAGGTCAACGTCGCCTTCTTCGAGGCCTTCGGCTCGGCCGGCTGGGCAGCCCTGGAGCGCCTCGTCGCGGACCTGCCGAGCGATCACTTCCTGGTCCTCGACGCCAAGCGCGGAGACATCGGCTCGACCGCGGAACGCTACGCGGCATCGCTGTTCGGCCTGCTGGGCGCGGATGCCGTAACGCTCTCGCCGTACCTGGGCGAGGACGCCGTCGAGCCGTTCCTCGTCTACCCCGGACGGGTCGTCTACCTCGTGGCGCGGACGACGAACCCGAGTGCCGGAACGCTGCAGGACCTGCCGGTCGGCGGCGCTTCCCTGCACGAGCGGGTGGCGAGCTGGGCGGCGGCGACCTGGACCGACGGGCGGGTGGGGCTGGTCGTGGGCGCCACCGCTCCCGCCGAGCTGGCACGCCTCCGTCGCCTCGTCCCCACGCTCGGTTTCCTGGTCCCCGGTGTCGGCGCGCAGGAGGGCGACCTGGCCGCGGCGGTCGCGCACTGCCACGGCACCGCGGCCCCCGGGCTGGTCAGCATCTCGCGCGGGATCGCGACGGCATCGCGGGGCGATGGCTGGCGTCTCGCGGCCGCCACCTCAGCACAATCCTGGCTAGGCCGCATGCAGGAGGCCGGTGCTACACTGCCGGCCTAGCGCCGCACCCTTCAGGCGCGACACGCGCGCCACCAGCGAGGAACCGCCAAGCACATGGGACCCATCGGTTGGCCTGAGCTCATCATCCTGCTCGTGGTCGTGCTGATCATCTTCGGCCCCGGCAAGCTCCCGGACATCGGGAACGCCATCGGTCGCGGCGTGAAGGAGTTCCGCAAGGCCTCCAACGACCTCGAGAGCTCGATCCGCGGCGAGGCGACCAAGCCCACGCCCCCCGCGACGCCCGCGACGCCCGCGACGCCTCCGGCCGCCGACGACCAGGCCGAGGCAAAGTAGCCGACCTCCCCGGTCCGATCGTTCGGGGGACCAACGAGCTGCACCCGCAACGGCCCGCTGATTGAATGAGGCATCCGTGATCGACGAAGGCCCGACGATGAGCCTCATCGAGCATCTCGAGGAGCTGCGTCGGCGACTGATCATCATCGTCGCGTCGATCTTGGTCGCCGCGATTGGCGGCTTCCTGATCTCGCGCCAGGTCTTGGCCATCCTGCGCGATCAGCTGCCCGAGGCATACCGCCAGCTCGTCTTCCTAGGGCCGGCGGATGCCCTCTCCGCTCAGCTGAAGATCGCGGGATTCCTTGGCATCGGGATCGCCATGCCGGTGATCCTGTTCCAGCTGTGGCGGTTCGTGGCGCCGGGCCTCACCCACCGTGAGCGACGCTTCATCTGGCCCGTGATCCTCGTCGCGATGGCGCTCTTCGTGCTCGGCGTGATGGTCGGCTACCTCGTCATCCCGTACACGCTGCGCTTCCTGCTCGACTTCTCCGAGGGTCTCGCCATCCCGAACCTGACGATCGAGGGCTACATCGGCTTCGTGACCACGATGATGCTGGCCTTCGGCCTGGTCTTCGAGTTCCCGATCGTGCTCATCGGCCTGGCGCGAGTCGGGATCCTCAGCCACCGCCGGCTGGCCGCGCGGCGCCGCTGGGCGATCCTCGCGATCGTGCTCTTCGCGATCGTCCTGACGCCCGGTGGCGACCCGATCTCGCCGCTGATCCTCTCCGGCGTGATGTTCCTCCTGTTCGAAGGGTCACTGCTCGTCATCCGCATGATCCGGCGCTAGGCCGATGTCCGGCGCGGGTCGCGTCCTGCTCTTCAGCGACCCGGCCATGGCGGGCCACCGTCCACCTGGCCACCCCGAGCGGCCGGAGCGCCTGGCCGCCGTCGAAGCCGGGGTCGCCGATGCCGCGACTGCGGCGGGAGCTGCCCTCGAGCGACCGGCGGTCGAGCCCGCCGACGAGGCCGCGCTGGAGCGGATCCATCCGGCTCGGTACCTCGCGCTGCTCGACGACGCGGCCAAGCAGGGCGGCGGCTGGATCGACGCCGACACGCACATCGGCCCCGCTTCGATGGTCGCCGCGCGCCTCGCAGCCGGAGCCACGATCCAGGCCGCGACCGCTGCCGCAGACGGTGAGGCGACGGTCGCCTTCGCCGTCGTTCGTCCGCCGGGCCACCATGCCCGTCGTGAGCGCGCCGCGGGCTTCTGCCTGCTGAACAACGTGGCGCTGGCGGCAATGGCGCTGCGCGCCTCCGGCCTTGCCCGGCGGATCGCGATCCTGGACTGGGACGTGCACCACGGTGACGGCACGCAGGCCATCTTCGAGGCCGATCCCGACCTGTGCTATGCCTCGACCCACCAGATGCCGCTCTACCCGGGCACCGGCGACGCGGCCGAGCGCGGAACCGGCCCGGGGCTGGGCAGCAAGCACAATGTGCCGCTCCCTCCCGGCAGCGGCGACGAGGCGTTCATCGATGCCTGGCTGACGCGACTGCTCCCCGCGGTCGCGGCCTTCGCGCCGGATGCAATCCTGGTGTCCGCCGGCTATGACGCTCATCGGGTCGACCCGCTGGCCGAGCTGGAGGTGACGGCGGCCGGCTACTGGAGCGTGGCGGAGTCGATCGGGCGCACCGCCCGGGAAGGCGGGATCCGGGGTGTCGCCCTCACCCTGGAAGGGGGCTATGACCTCGACGCGCTGCGCGAGAGCGCCGCCGCCACCGTGGGGGGACTGCTGGCCGGGCTCTCGGGTTCCGAGGCCGGCTGAGGCTATACTCGACCTCGATCCCGGCGACGAGGAGGGCGCATGGCACGAGCAGCAGGTCCCGCCGCCCCGGCGACCGTCCCCAGGACTCCCGCCGAGGCCACGCACCGCGCCACCCGGGCACGCAGCGATGGGCACGTGGTCGTCATCAGCGGCCTGTCGGGGGCGGGCAAGAGCCAGGCCTCCAAGCTGTTCGAGGACCTCGGCTACTACTGCGTCGACAACCTGCCACCCGACCTCCTGGATCGCTTCTTGGCCCTCCGCGACGAGGACCCGGCCCGCTACCGCAACGTGGCGCTCGTGCTCGACATCCGCGCCGGGGATCCGGCCCCGGCGATCGAGGCGGCGCGTGGGGCACTCGCCGAACGGGGCGTGCCGATGGAGGTCCTCTACCTCGAGGCGAGCGACGCGATCCTGGTCAGCCGCTTCAGCGAGACGCGTCATCGCCATCCGCTCCAGACGCGGAGCGGGGTGCAGGCGGGGATCCTGCTCGAGCGTGAGCGCCTCGCCCGCGCGCGCGAGCTCGCCGACCAGGTGATCGACACCAGCGGCCTCTCGATCGGGCAGCTCAAGGAGCGGCTCTTCCGCCACGTGCCGCGCGACACCGCCGCCGACGAGCTCCTGATCGACATCCTGACCTTCGGCTTCAAGTTCGGCATCCCGATCGAGGCCGACCTCGTCTTCGACGTGCGCTTCCTGACCAACCCGTACTACGTCCCCGATCTCAAGCCGCTCTCCGGATTGCAGACCCCGGTCCGCGATTACGTGCTCGGGCAGCCGGCGGCGCGCCGCTTCATCGAGCTCGTGATCGAGCTGCTGCAGCTGACGGTGCCGGCCTATCGGTCCGAGGGGAAGACCCGGCTCACCGTGGCGCTCGGATGCACCGGGGGCTACCACCGCTCGATCGTGCTGGCCGAGGAGCTCGCGGAGCAGCTCGGGACCCTGGACGGCGTGTCGGTTGCCGTCTTCCATCGCGAGCTCGAGCGATGAAGGGGCCACGCCTCCCTCGCTGGCTCTACCCGGGGATGCACTTGAAGCGCTGGCTGCTGGTCCTCTTCTTCGGGATCACCGTGCTCGGGCTTGGCGCCGCCATCATGCTGGTCGAGTTCTACCGGGGCCTGCCCGATGACTCATTCATCGTCACGCTCACGGGCGCGGGCCTCGACCGACCGGTTCGGGCAGCCCTGGTCGCGCTCGGCGGCATCCTGCTCACCGCGGTCGGGGTGTGGGGCCTGATGCGCAGCATCGTCTCGCCGTTCGTGACGCGCGGCGACTCGGTGCTCGAGGTGCTCTACACGAAACGCTACCTGGCGCGCGGGCCGCGGATCGTGGCAATCGGCGGCGGGACCGGGCTCTCGACGCTGCTGCGCGGCCTGAAGGGCTACTCGGCCAACATCACCGCGATCGTCACCCTGGCCGACGACGGGGGGAGCAGCGGGCGCCTGCGCCAGCAGCTCGGGATCGCGCCACCCGGCGACATCCGCAACTGCATCGCCGCCCTGGCCGATGCCGAGCCGCTCATGACCCAGCTCATGCAGTACCGCTTCCCGCCCGGCTCCGGGCTCGACGACCACGCGTTCGGGAACCTGTTCATCGCCGCCATGACCGCGGTCACCGGCGACTTCGATGAGGCGGTGCGCGAGTCGAACCGGGTCCTGGCGGTGCGCGGCCAGGTCCTGCCTGCCACGAGCGTGCCGCTCAACCTGGCGGCGACCCTCGAGTCGGGCCGGCGCCTGCAGGGACAGGCCTCCATCGGCGCCGCGGACGAGCCGATCGCCAACGTCTCGATCGAGCCCGCCGACGTGCGGGCCAACCCGGAGGCGATCGAGCGGATCCTCGAGGCTGACCTCGTGGTGGTCGGGCCTGGCAGCCTCTATTCGAGCGTGCTGCCGAACCTGCTGATCAGCGACATCCGCGATGCCGTGGCAGCCGCCAACGGGATCCGGGCGTATGTCTGCAACGTCGCGACGCAGCCTGGTGAGACGGGCTTCTACTCGGCTGCGCAGCACCTCGAGGCGCTCATCGACCACGTGGGGGATGGCCTCTTCGACTACGTCCTGCTCAACGACAACCAGGACGCGCGGCGTCCCGAGGGCTGGCTGGGCCAGCCGGTGCAGGTCGACGTCCGCCGCCTCGAGGAGTTCGAGATCACCATCGTCGAGGAGGATCTCGTCGACGTCACCAACGCGCACCGGCACGATCCCGCCAAGCTGGCTGCGGCGTTGATGCGGATCCAGCAGCAGGATCGCGCCGAGCGGCCCCGCCAGCGGCGAACGGTCTCCCAGCCGACCGCCTCCGCCGGCTGACGCGGCCACCGCATGCTGGTCGCCAGCGAGCTGCGCGGGGAGCTGGCCCGCATCCGTCCCGCCCGGGCGTGCTGCCGCCGCGCTGAGCTGGTCGGGCTTCTCCAGTCCGCGGACGCGGACGGCAGCGTTCGCACCCTCGACCACGCCACCGCCCGCATCGCGGTCCAGCTCGCGGGATCGATCGGGGTTGCCGCCACCCCGCCCCGTGCCCTCGCCCCCGGTTCCCACGCGCCCGGCCGGCACCACCTGCGGGTCGCCCTGGACGGCGCTCTCCCATCCGAGTGGGAGCCGGTCACGGGGAAGGCCTGTGATCGTCGCGCCTTCGTGCGAGGCCTGCTCCTCGGCGCCGGCTCGGTGAGTGGCGGCCCCGGCGGGCCACACGTCGAGTTCGTGCTGCGCGATGACCGCAGCGCCCGCGAGCTTGAGCGCCTGCTGGCGGTGAGCGACGTGCGCAGCTCGCGGATGGAGCGTCGCGGACGGCAGGTGGTCTACCTCAAGGGGCAGGAGCAGATCGCCGGGCTGCTGCGGCTGGTCGGCGCCAACCGCGCCCTCCTCGACTTCGAGACGAGCCGGGTCAGCCGGGACGTTCGCAATCGGCTCAACCGCCTCCTCAACGCCGAGGAGGCGAACCTCGCGCGCACGGTGCGGGCCGCCGACCGCCAGCTGCAGGCGATCGGCCGCCTGGAGGCCGATGGGGAGCTCGAGCGCCTGGCCGATGGGCTGCGCGAGGCGGCTGCGCAGCGGCGGCGCCAGCCGGATGCCGATCTCGATACCCTTGCCACGAGCCTCGGCATCAGCCGCTCGGCGATGAACCATCGGCTCCGGCGGCTGGTCGAGCTGGCCGCTGACGCCGGCGCCGCGCGTCGCACCGGTGCTGAGAGGAGCTGAAGTGAACGCATCCCGCGCCCCGCTCATCGCCGGCAACTGGAAGATGAACCCCACCTCGGCCGCCGATGCGGTGGCCCTCGCACGTGGCGTGCGCGACGCGGTCGAGGGGCTGGCGGCCCGCTCGGTGATCTGCCCGCCGACCATCTGGCTCTCGGCGGTCTCCGCGGCAGTGGGCGGCGGGTCGACCGAGCCGGGACGGCTCGGCGTCGGGGCGCAGACGATGCGCGCCGAGGAATCGGGCGCGTACACGGGCGAGACGTCGCCGCTCATGGTCGCCGAGGTGGCGCAGTACGTGATCCTCGGGCACTCCGAGCGGCGCCAGTACGACAACGAGACCGACGCGGCGGTTGCGGCCAAGGTGGCATCCGCGGTCGCGCACGGGCTGGTGCCGATCGCCGCGATCGGGGAGCGGGCCGAGGAGCGGCGGGCAGGCCTCACCGCCACCGTGATCGAGCGGCAGCTGCGCGCCGCGATCTCGCTCCTGCCCGCGATCCGTGGCAGCCGCCTGGTGGTGGCGTATGAGCCGGTGTGGGCGATCGGGACCGGCGATCCGGCCTCGGGCGAGGACGCGCAGGCAGCAGCGGCGCAGATCCGCGCCATCCTGGCCGAGTCGGATCCGGCCGGTGCCGACGAGGTGGCGATCCTCTACGGCGGCTCCTGCAGCTTCGACAATGCCGCCGAGTTCTTCGCCGAGCCGGACCTCGACGGAGCGCTTGTGGGCGGCGCGTCGTTGAACGCGGAGGGGTTCGCGCGCATCGTCCAGCTGGCTGCCGAGGGGCGCGGGTGAGCCACGCGGATCGGCCGCGGCCCGTCGTGCTCTGCGTGCTGGACGGCTTCGGGCTCTCGGACGACCCGGCCCGGAATGCGCTCCTCTCCGCGCGGATGCCGACCTGGGACCGTCTCACCGCCGAATGGCCGACCTGCCGGCTGGAGGCCTCCGGCGAGGCGGTTGGGCTGCCCGCCGGCCAGATGGGCAACTCGGAGGTCGGTCACCTCAACCTGGGAGCCGGCTTTCCGGTGCTCCAGGACCTGCCGCGCATCAGCGCCGCCATCGGCGACGGCACCTTCTTCAGCAACCCGGTGCTGCTCACTGCAGCAGGCCATGCGGTTGAGCACGGGACACAGCTGCACCTGCTGGCGCTGATCGGGCCGGGCGGCGTACACGCCGTCGACGGGCACATCGTGGCCATGGTGGAGCTGGCGGCCCGCGCCGGCCTGCCGGCGGAGCGGGTGCTGCTGCACGCCTTCACCGACGGACGCGACACGGCCCCCCGTTCCACGGCAGCCTTCCTGTCCGGGCTGCTGCGACGCATCGACGGGCGCGCCACGGTCGCCACCGTCAGCGGCCGCTTTTACGCGATGGACCGCGATGGCCGCTGGGACCGGATGGCGCAGGCCTGGGACGCGATCGTGCACGGCCACGGCGAGGCCGCGGCGACGCCGAACGAGGCGATCGACGGTGCGTACCGCCGCGGCGAGAGCGATGAGTTCATCCGGCCCACCGTCGTCGCGGGCTACGCGGGGATGGGGGATCGCGATTCGGTGGTGCACCTCAACTTCCGGGCCGATCGCGCCCGGCAGCTGACCCAGGCCCTGGCCCTCGACGCCCTCGATGCCTTCGATCGCGGCAGGCGGCCCTCCGGGCTGGCGGTCGTCACTCTGACCGAGTACCAGCGCGCCAACGAGCTGCCGGTGGCGGTCGCCTTTCCGCCGGTCGTGATCGACTCCCTCGCCAGCCTCCTGTCGCGGCTCGGCATGCGGCAGCTGCACGTCGCCGAGACCGAGAAGTACGCGCACGTGACCTACTTCTTCAATGGTGGGGTGGAGGCTGCTTTCCCGGGCGAGGAGCGCGTCCTCGTCCGGTCACGGCGCGACATCGCGACCTACGACCTGGCTCCCGAGATGAGCGCAGCGCCGATCACAGACGAGGTCGTAGCCGGCATCGGATCGGGCCGCTTCGACTTCATCCTGGTCAACTACGCCAACCCCGACATGGTCGCGCACACGGGGGTCTGGGAAGCGGCTGTGCAGGCCGCGGAGTTCATTGACGGCTGCCTGGCGCGCCTGGCGGAGGCCTGCCTGGGAGCGCGCGGCGCGCTGCTGGTGACGGCGGATCATGGGAACATCGAGGAGATGCGCGACCCGGCCGGCGCGCCCCAGACCAAGCACACCACCGCCCCCGTCCCGTTCGTGCTGGTTGCGACTGGTTGGCGGGCTGCGCGGCTGCGGGACGGCATCCTGGCCGACGTCGCGCCAACAATCTGCGACCTGCTCGGTGTCCCGAAGCCCCTGTCCATGACCGGGCGCAGCCTGATCGCCGACTGAGGCGGCTCCGCCGCCGCCGGGCCTCTCTGATACACTCCCCGGCCATGACTCCACTCGTCGTGGCACAGGGAATCCTGGCCGTAGCGCTCATCGCCGCGATCCTGCTCCAGCAGCGTGGAACCGGGCTTGGCGGCGCCTTCGGTGGTGAGGTGACCGCATACCGCAGCCGGCGGGGGATCGAGCGGACCCTCTTCCGGCTCACCATCCTGCTGGCGGCCCTCTTCGTCATTTTCAGCCTCCTCAACCTGCTGCCGCAGACGGGCTGAGACCTCTCCTGGGCTCGGTCGGGGGGTCAGGGGGCCTGTGCTATCATCGGGCGGGCCTCGCCGGGACCATCCCTGCGAGGTCGCGTGCCGAGGTGGCGGAATAGGCAGACGCGCTAGGTTCAGGACCTAGTGACCATTACGGTCGTGTGGGTTCAAGTCCCTCCCTCGGTACCATCCTTCCGATGCCCAGGTGGCGGAATTGGTATACGCGTACGTTTGAGGGGCGTATGAGGCAACTCATCCGGGTTCAAGTCCCGGCCTGGGCACCAATTCCAACGACAAACCGATGACGCCGCCGAAGAGGCGGCGTCTCGCATGTACCATCCTGTTGGGCGGTTAGCTCAGCTGGTCAGAGCGTCTCGTTTACACCGAGAAGGTCGGGGGTTCGAGCCCCTCACCGCCCACCAATCCGACTGGTACGATGGTCGCACCACCATTGCATCTTGGAGTGTGACCTAGCGATGGACCCCATCTGGATCGTCCTGGTCGTCCTGGTCGTCGTCGCCGCCTTCGTCGTCTTCATCTACAACGGGCTGATCCAGCGCCGCAACGTCGTCGACGAGGCGTGGAACCAGATCAGCGTCCAGCTGAAGCGACGGCACGACCTGATCCCGAACCTCGTGAACGCCGTCAAGGGCTACATGGACTTTGAGCAGGAGACGCTGACCAGGGTCGTGGAGGCCCGCGGCGCGGCCGTCACCGCCTCCCAGGCGGGACCCTCTGGCGCTGCGCAGCAGGCGCAGGCGGAGAACTTCCTGACCGGAGCCCTGCGGCAGCTGTTCGCCCTGGTCGAGAACTACCCTGACCTGAAGGCCAACCAGAACGTCCTCCAGCTCCAGGAAGAGCTAACGACGACCGAGAACCAGATCGGCTTCTCGCGCCAGCACTACAACAGTGTCGTGCGGGACTTCAACACCTCGATCCAGACCTTCCCGAGCGTCCTGATCGCCGGGTCCTTCGGATTCCGGGCGCGCGACTACTTCCAGATCGAGGAGGCCGATGCGGCGGTCCCCACCGTGAACCTCCGCAACGAGCCGCCGCAGGCGGCGCCACCCGCCATACCCCCGCCCACACCGCCGGAGGGGCAGGCCTAGGACCATTCCCACTTCACTGGGACAG